>JAEEGF012407102.1_pt1 | contig 69566 bp, 45 predicted proteins | sample 9134171 | NCBI WGS metagenome assembly JAEEGF01 (sample SAMN16246542, study PRJNA631951) | gut metagenome | biome: gut microbiome; feature: rumen; material: AP-attached | host: Bos | place: Iran: Karaj | collected 2018-10 | reverse complement strand
CCCTTCGGGACTTTGGGTGGCAGGGGGGGCCATGATACAGGGGCGATGCCCCTGCCTGTAATCCGTCGTCCCTTCGGGACTGTAAAGAGGTTGGTACATCTCTGACAAACCACCCCTGACCCCTCCTTTGGAAAAGGAGGGGAAGGGCTGCGCCGTCATGTAGCCGTTGCAGAGGTAACTCAATTCTCCCCCTTGCAAAGGGGGAGTTAGAGGGGGATTCATCTGCGCAGAGTGAATTCCCCCCTGCCCCCCCTTGCAGGGGGGGATGGCTGCGCATTGAGCTACGCAGCGGGCAAAGTGACAGCTATTGTCCCAAAATGTTTTTATTTGTTTTTCTTGTTTTTATTGGTTTTTTCGCAGGCCGCTTCGCGGTATCAACTGACATAATTGCGACGCAACTATGTCACTCCATCCGTACAGCACGAATAATTTATATATGTCTGCGACGCCGCTCGGCTCGTCCAAGAACGCGAATATCCGTCTGACACGCATGTCAATGGGAAATACCATCTGGCTGTGCTTCATTAGACGCTGAGCAAGCATAAACTCCTGCAAAAGTGAGAAGGCCGTTGAGGAGCAGGAGCTCGTAGCCGAAGTGATAGTTGAAAAGACTGACGAAGCACTGGTCAAGAAGGAAGCAAAGGATGGGCGAGGCGATGCAGACAATGGGCACCAGCTTGTCGCGCACGCTGCGGCGGGTGAAGAGGCCGAAGGCAAAGAGTCCGAGCAAGGGGCCGTAGGTATAGGACACGATGGTGTAGATGGCATCGATGAGCGACGACGAGCCGGCGGCACGGATGGCGATGATGCAGACCACCAGCAACAGGCACATCACGATGTGCACACGCCGACGCAAACGCTCGTCGGCAGGGCGCTGGCGGATATCTACACAATAGCTGGTGGTCAGAGCGGTCAGCGCAGAGTCGGCAGAAGAGAACGAGGCGGCCACGATGCCCAGGGTGAAGAGCACCAGGACGGGAGTAGAGCCGGCCGTCTGCACAAACAGCGGCAGAAGCTGGTCGCCAGTCAAGGTTGACAATTGGTCGGATCCGAAATACTGGGCCAAGAGCACACCAAGGGAGAGGAAGAGCAGGTTGACGGGCACGAAGGCCACACCGTAAGAGCACATGTTCTTCTGGGCTTCACGCAGGGTGCGGCAGGTGAGGTTCTTCTGCATCATGTCCTGGTCCAGCCCTGTCATCACCACCACAATGAAAGCACCGCTGAGCAGCTGTTTCCAGAAGTTCAGGCGACTCACCCAGTCGTCCATCACGAAGATGCGGCTGCGCTCGTCGGCAGCGATGGCGCTGACGGCATCGGCTACCGAGAAGTCCATGCGCTGCATCACTATATATATAATAATGAGTAAGGCGGCCAGGAGGCAGAGCGTCTGTAGCGAGTCGGTGAAGACGAGGGTGCGCACGCCGCCGCGATGGGAGTAGAGCCAGATGAGCAGCACCATCAGGGCGACGGTGACGACGAAAGGCACGCCGAGACCATCCATCACAAACTGCTGGACGATGAGGCAGGCCACGTAGAATTTCACCGCCGTGCCTATCATCTTCGACAGCAAGAAGAAACCGGCACCTGTCAGGTAGGAGCGCTGGCCGAGGCGTTCGCCTAAGTAGGTATAGATGGATGTGAGGTTGAGCCTGTAATAGACAGGCAGCAGCACGAAGGCCACCGCGATGTATCCCAGTATGAATCCCAGGCACAGCTGCAGATAGGCCATGTCCTGCGTCAGCACCATGCCCGGCACCGAGACGAAGGTGACGCCCGAGATGGAGGCTCCCACCATGCCGAAAGCCACCATGCGCCACGGCGAGCGACGCTCACCGCGGAAGAACGTGTCGTTGGTGGCACGCCGCGCCGTCCACCGGCTCAAGGCAAAGAGGGCGGCAAAATAGATGAGGATGGTAAGGACAACGACCACTTCAGAATTCGGTGAACGACAGCGGCATGAGGTGGCGTATGCCGTCCATCACATAGACACAGCGCTGTCCGTAGAGCAACAGTCGCACAGGATGCTGGTGGCGCGTCTCCGTCTCGATGATGACCTGACGGCAGGTGCCGCAGGGTGAGACAGGCTCCTCGGTCAGCTCTCCCTTGGTGTCACGGGCAGCAATGGCCAGCTTCACCGGCACGGCCTGCGGCTTCTGCGCACCGGCAGCAAAGATGGCGGAACGCTCGGCACAGAGGCCTGCGGGGAAGGCGGCGTTCTCCTGATTGCAACCGGGAACGATGGTGCCGTCGTCGAGCAGCAAGGCGGCGCCGACATGGAAGTTGGAATACGGTGCGTATGAGTTCTGGGTTGCTGCAATAGCTTGGCGCAACAGCTCTTGCTCGTCGGCCGCCAGTTCCTCCATCTGACATTCGTAGATGGCGGGATGGATATGTAATTCTTTCATAGCTTGGTTTTTAGATATTGTCCGGTAATGCTTTCCTTGCACTGTGCTACAGCCTCGGGTGTGCCGACGCAGACCAGGTTTCCGCCTTTGTCACCGCCGTCGGGGCCAAGGTCAATGACATGGTCTGCCTGGCGTATGACGTCAAGGTTGTGCTCAATAATCAGTATGGTGTGTCCGCGCTCGATGAGGGCATTCATCGAGTCTAACAGACGGCGAATGTCGTGGAAGTGGAGACCCGTAGTAGGCTCGTCGAAGATGAAGAGCGTGGGCTCCTGACGCTCCAGCCCGATGAAGTAAGCCAGCTTGACGCGTTGGTTCTCACCGCCTGAGAGCGTAGACGAGTTTTGTCCCAGCTTGATATAGCCCAGACCGACGTCCTCCAGTGTCTTGAGGCGCTTGATGATGGTTTTCTCGCCGTTGAAGAACTCGATGGCCTCGCTGATGGTCATGTTCAGCACGTCGTCGATGTTCTTGCCCCGATAGCGCACGTCGAGGATGTCGCGCTTGAAGCGGTGGCCATGGCAAGCCTCACACTCCAGCACGATGTCGGCCATGAACTGCATCTCCACGGTGATGGTGCCTGCGCCTTTACATTCGTCGCAGCGTCCACCGTCGGTGTTGAACGAGAAGAACTGGCTGGTGAAGCCCATCTGCTGGGCCAGCGGCTGCTCGGCAAAGAGGTCGCGTATGGCGTCATAGGCTTTCACATAAGTGGCAGGATTGGAGCGCGTTGACTTGCCTATAGGATTTTGGTCGACAAACTCCACGCGCCTTATGGCATCGATGTCGCCTTCCAGCCCCCTGTATTCGCCCGGTTGGTCGAACACTTCGCCCAAGTGACGTTTCAGCGCGGGATAAAGGATGCCTTTGATGAGCGACGACTTGCCCGAACCGCTGACGCCCGTCACAACGGTCATCACGTTCAGAGGTATCTCTACATCAATGCCCCGCAGGTTGTTCATCCTTGCCCCTTTGATGTCGATATGCCTGTTCCATGGGCGGCGTAATAGTGTCGCTCCAGGAGAGGTTTCTTTGTTTTTAAGAGGAATGTCGGCATTGTCAAGTCCAAGAAGATAGCGAAGGGTGTAAGAGCGGGCAGCCTTGTCATGGGTGTCCACTTCAGAGGCGGTGCCCTTCGGGACAGGTCCCTGATACACGATTTCGCCTCCCAGTCTGCCGGCGTCGGGCCCCACGTCGATGAGGTAGTCGGCGGCACGCATGATCTCTTCGTCGTGCTCCACCACAACTACTGTGTTGCCCAAAGCCTGCAGCTCTTTCAGCACATGGATGAGGCGCTGTGTGTCACGGCTGTGCAGACCGATGCTGGGCTCGTCGAGGATGTAGAGCGACCCCACGAGCGATGAGCCGAGCGATGTACAGAGGTTGATGCGCTGACTCTCACCGCCCGACAAGCTGTTCGACAGACGGTTCAGCGTCAGATAGCCAAGTCCCACATCTAAAAGGAATTGCAGACGGCTGTTGATTTCCGTCAGCAGACGCTTGCCCACGCTGGCATCATGCTCTGAGAGCTGCAGCTGGGCAAACCATTCCTTCAGGCGTATCACCGGCATCTGCACCAGGTCGGTAATGCTGCGCCCGCCTATTTTCACATAGTCGGCCTCGGGCTTCAGACGTGTGCCGTGGCAGGTGGGGCACACCGTCTTGCCACGGTAGCGGCTCAGCATCACGCGGTATTGTATCTTGTACTGATTTTCCCTTACCATCTGGAAGAAGCAGTCAATGCAGGGCTTCTCCTTTTTGCGCTTGTCCGTAGGCAGACCGTGCCACAGCCAGTCCTTCTGCTGCTGAGTGAGGTTGTAATAGGGTTCGAAGATAGGGAAATCATTGGTCTGAGCGTGCTCGATAAACCAGTTTTTCCACTCGCCCATCTTCTCGCCGTGCCAAGGAACGACACAGCCTTCGTAGACCGAGAGCGACGTGTTGGGTATGACCAGATGCTCATCGATGCCGATGACGCTGCCAAAGCCTTGACACTCGGGGCAGGCGCCTACAGGTGAGTTAAACGAGAAGGTCTGGTCGGTAGGTTCTTCGAAGGTGATGCCGTCGGCCTCGAAGCGGGTGCTGAAGTCATAGCTGAGGCCAGAGGGCATGACCATCAGGCGCAGTTGCCCTTGCCCCTCGTAGAAGGCAGTCTCGGCAGAGTCGACGAGGCGGGCAATGGTCTCCGTGTCGCCCGAGGCCGATAGGCGGTCGATGACAAGGAACAAGCCAGAAGTCCCCCTTACGGCCCCCGAGGGGGCTTCAATAGTTTTGCCCTTGGAGGAAAGCTTATCCAGATAGTCGTCGATGCGAACTATTGTGTCCCCCCCGGGGGACGACAGGGGGGCTATCCTGCTATATCCTTGCAGCATGCAAGCCTTCAGCTGCTGCTCCAGGGTGCGGTCCTCGGGCACGATGAGGGGAGCGAGGACAACGAACTTCGTGCCCTGCGAGAACTCCAGCATCTTCTGCACCACGTCCTCGGTAGTGTGTTTCTTCACCTCCTCACCACTGACAGGCGAATAGGTGTGACCTATGCGGGCGAAGAGCAAGCGCAGATACTCGTAGATCTCAGTCGAGGTGCCCACGGTGCTGCGCGGGTTGCGGGCAATGACCTTCTGCTCGATGGCGATGGCAGGCGGGATGCCGCGGATGAAATCACATTCGGGCTTGTTCATGCGTCCCAGGAACTGGCGCGCATAACTGCTGAGGCTCTCCACATAGCGGCGCTGGCCCTCAGCGTAGAGTGTGTCGAAAGCCAGCGATGACTTGCCAGAGCCGCTGACGCCGGTGATGACGATAAACTGGCCCTGAGGCAGGCGCACGTCCACATTCTTCAAATTGTTCACGCGCGCGCCTTTTATCTCAATGTACTCCTGTGTAGGCTTCATGCCTGCAAAGTTACTATTTTTTTGTCAATCGGCAAATATTTGGCGCAGAATTGTGCTTGAACATTGGAAATAGACATCGTCGCAATGCTTATTTGGGGTTCTTCTGCTTTTTCATTCCGTAGGTGTGCACGAATACGTGCACCACGCGACCGGCGGGTGTGCCAAGCTGATTCTTTTTTCTCAGCATCCTTTTGAAGTCATGATGCGCAGCACCATCTCGTCGGTGGGGCCCATGCCGTTGGCACCGATGGCCGTCAGATTGTGGATGCTCTTGTCCACGCTGTCGTCGACGATGCCTTCCTGCGAGCTCACGCACTTTCCCTCCATCGAGAGCAGGGCTGAGAGAACGGCCGTGGAGACGCCGCTGGTAATCTTCAGCGAGCACGAGGGCTTGGCACCGTCGCAAATCATGCCAGTGAGGTTGGCCACCATGTTCTTCACCGAGGCACAGATGCGGTCGTAGCCGCCGCCCATGAGATAGGTGATGCCCACGCTGCTGCCTATGGAAGCCACGACGCAGCCGCAGAGGGCTGAGAGCGTGCCCAGCGACTGCTTGATATAGATGGCGGTGAGGTGGCTGAGCATGAGGGCACGGATGAGCTCCTCCTCAGTGTTCTCATTCTCCTTGGCATAGACACAGACGGGATTGGTGGCGCATATGCCTTGGTTGCCGCTGCCCGAGTTGGACATGACGGGAATCATGGCGCCGCCCATGCGTGCATCGCAGGCTGAGGCGGTGCGGGCTATGATGTGGCAGAATATGCTGTTGCCGAAGATGCCCTTCGAGAGCGGTCGGTCGATGGTCTTGCCCAGGTTGTGGCCGTAGTTGCCCTTCAGGGCCTCGCGCGCCGCGTTCATATTATAAGTACGTGCCTCCTCAATGAAACGTATCTCGTCAAACGGGGCGGTAGTGGCAAAGTCGTACACAAGGCGTAAGTTCAAAGGTAAGGCCTCTTGCCCCTCACCTTTCACCTCTTGCCCCTCACCGTTCACTTCTTGCCGCTCGCCTCTCACCTCTACAAACCGCGTATGGCTGCCGGCAATGATGGCGGTCTCGCTCTTGCCGTTGGCCTCGACCATCATTTCTACGTAGAGCTTCTCGGTGATGCCCTGCTTCAGCTGGATGTCGATGCGTCCTTCGCTGACGAAGCGTTTTCCTTCTTCCAGAGCTTCGGGCGTGAGGTCTTTCAGCACCTCCAGCTTGTACTCACTCTTGCCGATGAGTGCACCCAAAGCAATGGCGATGGGCAGGCCTGTCATACCCGTGCCAGGTATGCCCACCCCCATGGCGTTCTTCAGGATGTTGGCACTCAGCAAGGCAGTAATCTTCTCCGGCCGCTGCCCTAATTGCTCCGTTGCCTTGGCCGTACACAGTGCCACGCACATCGGCTCCGTACACCCGATGGCAGGCACCACCTCTTCCTTCACCAGAGCGATAATCCTATCGCGTGTTTCCTTGTCTACCATTTTCTGTCGTTTAGATAGTTCACGCAAAAATCACGTCTGCAGGTACACCAAGCACTTTGTAAAGGTTTCTTGCCACCTCATAACTTAATGAACGGCGACGGTGAATCAAGTCGCTGAAAGTGGTCTGGCTGATGCCAATCATCTGGGCAGCCTCCTTTTGTTTCAGTCCTTTTTCTTTCACTTTGACAAGAATGGCATCGGCCAGCAGTGTGCTCATCTGTCCAGGCAGGGGATGATAGGCTTTGCCGTACTCGTCCAAGGCGTCGCTTAGCATGGTAAATTCTTCTTTTTCTTCATTGCTGAGCAATTCCATGTCGCCAAGCACCGTACCGCGCTGAATAAGGCACTCCATACGGGCCTCATACTCCTTATATTCTTTTTCGTTTGCGATTTTCATTGTCTCATATGTTTTTCATATCCTTAATCTTGTCATATTCTAGCGCATCCTTAGAGTCTGGATGGTTACGAACAAACTCTTCCACCTTTTCAGGGAATAGTATTTTCATGTCTTCTCAATTAGTAAATGCAAAGGTAGACAATAATCTACAAGATACCAAAAAAAAACAAAAAAAACTTCACAGATAGGTGAACTAATGTCATTTAACTCAATATTGGCTGCACTGCACGCCTGAATTATTCATGGATATTTATATGTCTGCGACGCTACGCAAATATGCACGCGCTACATGCAGATAATCATTTTCCTATGTTTTTGTTGCTCAGAAACGAAGATCGCAAATCTTTTTTTGACAAAAATGTTGGAATATCAAAAAAACTTCGTAAATTTGCATCTCCTAAATACAAAAAACCTATGAACAACGAAATTCAAAACCTTCAGCCGGAATGTATCTGGCGCAACTTCTACAAACTCACTCAGGTACCCCGTCCCAGCGGACATTTAGAGAAAATCCAGCAGTTCTTGCTTGACTTCGGCAAGGAGTGCGGCGTTTATGCCGTGAAAGACCCTGCCGGCAATATCCACATGCGCAAGGCTGCCACGCCGGGCATGGAGAACCGCAAGGGCATCATCCTGCAAGCACACATGGACATGGTGCCGCAGAAGACTCCTGAGTCAACCCATAACTTCGAGACCGACCCCATCGAGCCGTGGATTGACGGCGAGTGGGTGAAGGCCAAGGGCACCACGCTGGGCGCCGACAACGGTCTGGGCGTGGCATCGATCATGGCCATCATGGAGGACAAGACCTTGAAGCACGGACCCATCGATGCCCTCATCACACGCGACGAGGAGACGGGCATGTTTGGTGCCAACGAGTTGCCCGAGGGCCAGCTGCAGGGCGACATCCTGCTCAACCTCGACTCCGAGCACTGGGGCAAATTCGTCATCGGAAGCGCCGGCGGCATTGATGTCACCGCAACCTTGGAGTACAAGGAGGCTGATACCGACGCCGAGGATGCTGCCGTGAGAGTAACGGTGAAGAACCTGCGCGGCGGCCACAGCGGACTGGAGATACACGAGGGTCGCGGCAACGCCAACAAGCTGATGGTGCAGATAGTGCGCGAGGCTATCGCCGAGTGCGAAGCCCGTCTGGCTTCATGGCACGGCGGCAACATGCGCAATGCCATCCCCTTCAAGGCCGAGACCGTGCTCACCCTGCCAAAGGAGAATGTGGCTGCCCTCAAGGAGATGTGCGACGAATGGAAGGACACATTCAACGACGAGTTCAAGGTCATAGAGCCGCAGGGCATTGAGGTGATAGTAGAAGACGTGGAGACGCCGAAGACAGAGCTGCCCGAGGAGATACAAGACAACATCGTCGATGCCATCTTCGCTTGCCACGACGGCGTCATCCGTTTCATTCCCTCCTACCCCAACGTCGTAGAGACATCGAGCAACCTGGCCATCATCGACATCGAGGGAGGCAAGGCCGGCATCAAAATACTGGCACGCTCGAGCCGCGAGGACATGAAGGGCTATGTGGTGACAATGCTTGAGAGCTGCTTCTCGATGGCAGGCATGAAGGTAGAGACTGCCGGCAGCTACGGCGGTTGGGACCCCAATCCCGACAGCGAGGCACTGCACCTGCTACTGAAGGAATACAAGGAGCTGTTCGGCCAGGACGGCATCATCCAGGTAGACCATGCCGGACTGGAGTGCTCCGTCATCTTGGGCAAGTATCCCTGGCTCGACGTCGTCAGCCTCGGCCCCACGATGAAGTCGCCCCACACCACCACTGAGCGCGCACTCATCGCCACGGTAGAGCCTTTCTGGCAGCTGCTGAAGAAGACACTCGAAGACGTGCCTGAGAAGTGATTTTTGTTGGACGAAGTGGGACGGAGTAGGAATGAATGGATCATCCTACTCCGTCCTCCAATACTACCCAAAATGAAAAAAATCCTCATCGCCGCTGGCGCCCTGCTAACACAGCAAGCACAAGCTGATGGTGAAATGCCGAAGGCCTCACCGGAACACCCGAACATCATCTTCATCCTGGCCGACGACATGGGCTATGGCGACCTGGCCTGCTATGGCAACCAGTATATCCAGACGCCGAACATCGACCGGCTGGCACGCACGGGAACAAGCTTCACGCAGGCATACGCCGGCAGCGGCATCAGTTCGCCGTCGCGCTGTGCACTGATGACAGGCCGCAACAGCGGCAACACCCGCATACGCGACAACCAGTGCTACGCGGGTGGACTGACAGGGCTGAAAATCAATCCGCAGGGCGACACCACCATCGTGCGCCGCGCTAACCTGCTGCCCGAAGACACCACGCTGGCTACTGTCGTCTCTGCCGGAGGCTATCGCACCTGTCTTGTGAACAAATGGCATTTGGACGGCTACGACCCGCAGGCAGCGCCCAACCACCGCGGCTTCCACGAGTTCTACGGATGGACCATCTCTACCGTGCACAGCAACGCACCGTACTATTACCCCTATTACCGTCTGCACGGCGACTCGCTCATCACCATCAGCGAGAACGAGCACGATGCACATGTGCGCCACAACACGGAGATATCGACCGACGACGCCATACAGTTCATCCACCGCAACAAGGACAACGCCTTCTTTCTCTTCCTCGGCTACGACGCGCCACACGAACCGTACAACATTGATGACACTTCGTGGTATGACGACCGTGGCGACTGGAGCGCCAACACCAAGCGTTATGCTGCCCTGGTCACCCACATGGACTATAACATAGGCCGACTGCTTGGCACCCTCGATTCGCTCGGTCTGCGTGAGAACACGCTCGTCATCTTCGCCAGCGACAACGGTGCAGCCGTCATGGCCCCGCTGAAGGAGCTGAACTGCGGCGCCGGTCTGAAGGGTCGCAAGGGTCAGCTTTACGAAGGTGGCATCCGTGTGCCTCTCATTGTCAACCAGCCAGGGCGCGTGCCGGCACGGCAGATAGAGAACCTCGTTTACTTCCCCGACTTCATGCCCACGCTGGCCGCGCTGACCCACAGCAAGAAGGGGTTGCCGCAGAAAAACGACGGCATAGACATCTCGCCGCTATTCTTCGGTCAGGACATCGATACCGACAGCCGCCCACTCTACTGGGAGTTTCCCGGCAAGCAGCGTGCATTGCGCTGGAACGGATGGAAAGCCGTCAGTGTGAAGAAGGGCGCACCCTTGGAACTCTACCGCATCAAAGAAGACCCCTGCGAAGAGCACAACCTGGCCGACCAATACCCGGAATTGCTGCAGCAAATGGAGCAGATGATGCGACAGCTGCGCACGCCCTCGCCCAACTATCCCATCGATGAATAGTACAGGTCAACTGCTATATCATTGCCTATAAAAAAAAACAAAAGCGACGGACTTCACAGCCGATCGCTTCTATCTTCAATAGGTATTAGTTCTTTTAAGGTAAAAAGATTGTTTTCAGGATAACGTTGCAAAGGTAAGCAATGTTTTTCAAAGTTGCAAACTTTTCTTAAACTATTTTTTAAAAAAAATGTTGTGCGGGAACACAATTTCTTGATGTAAGCTAAAAAATAGTTTTTATGGGTTAAAATGTTCAATTCTCCTCTTCTGTTGATGGTACGGTCACTTCCTCAGGGATGTCGTCGAAGGTGTCATCATAGTTACTGACGGGGAAGCGGAGGATGCTGTCCAAAGGATTGTAGGTCCTGACGCACTCATACTGGCTGGCGAGGATGGTGGGGTCTTTGCATGGCTCGAACTTTGCGTGGTAGTGGCTGAAGCGCTCGTCGCCGAGCACAGCCTGCAGGAATCGTCCGCAGATGGGCAGTGCTGTTCTGCTGCCCTGCCCCAGCTGGCCGGTACGGAAGTGGATGGCTCGGTATTCGCCGCCCACCCAGGCCCCGCACACCAGCCGCGGGCTGACACCCACGAACCAAGCATCGCTGTGGTTGTTAGATGTGCCTGTCTTGCCGCCGAAGTCGGTGTCGCGGAAGTTGCTCACATACTGCCGCAGGCTCCAACTGGTACCATTGAGACCGCCCATCAGCATCTGCTGCATGAAGAAGGCGCTGCGGTAAGGTATGGCCTCATGCTGCTCGTCATTGGCACGATAGATCTCGTTGCCGTCACGGTCGAGGATGCGTGTGATGAAGACGGGGTCGTGCACCTTTCCGTCGTTGGCAACAGTACAGTAGGCATCGACCAGCTCCAAGAGGTTGACGTCGCTGGCACCCAGAGCCAGTGAGGGCAGTTCCTCCAGGTGGCTCTTGATGCCCATCTTGTGAGCTGTGCGTGCCACATTGCTGATGCCCACCTCTTCGCCTAAGCGGGCCGCTATGGTGTTGACGCTGCGTGCAAAGGCCGTGCGCAGGGTCATCGTCGCTCCTGAAGCTGAGCCTCCGGCGTTGTGGGGGGTCCAATTGCCGCCTATGCGGTAGTTCATGTCGACGTAAGGCTTGCAGGGCGTCAGCCCAGCGTTCATCGCCTCGGTATAGACGAAGAGTTTGAAGGTGGAGCCAGGCTGACGCTGTGCCGTCACCTTGTCATACTTCCACGTGTCGAAGTCGATGTCGCCCACCCATGCCTTCACATGGCCTGTGTGCGGCTCCATCGCCACGAAGCCACAGTGCATGAAACGGGTGATGTAGCGCAGAGAGTCCATGGTGCTCATGGTGTCGGTCTTCACGCCATCATAAGTGAAGAGGCGCACCTCATGTGGTTTGTTCAGTCGCTTCCAGATGGAGTCAGGCTCGTCAGGGAACTGTTGCTCCAGCTGCTTATAGACCGGCAGCCGGCGTGCGATGTTCTCTATGAAGCCCGGTATCTCGCGATAGTATTTGTCTTGCCAAGGATTCATGCCCGCCCAGTGCTGGTTGAAGTTCTGCTGGATGGTCATCATCTGCTCATGAGCGGCCTGCTCGGCATATTGCTGCATACGTGTGTCGAGCGTGGTGTAGATTTTCAGCCCGTCGGCATAGGGGTCGATGGCGTGCGCCTTGCACCACTGATTCACCCGCTCCTGTAAGGCAGCACGGAAGTAGGGTGCCTGGCCGTCATTGACCGTCTCCACGTTGTAGTCAAGTATGATGGGCAATGCCGCCAGCGAGTCATATTCTACTTTGGATAGGTGTCCGTTGTTCAGCATGTTGCCCAGCACGATGTTGCGCCGTCGCAGGCTGTTCTCTGGGTTGAGGTGCGGGTTGTAGGTGGTGGTGGCCTTCAACATGCCCACGAGCAGTGCCGCCTGTTCGGTCTTCAGCTCGGATGGTGTGATGCCGAAATAGGTGGCACAGGCCGTCTTGATGCCGTAGGCGTTGGAGCCGAAGTCAACGGTGTTGGCATACATCGTCAGTATCTCCTCCTTGGTGAAGTTCCACTCCAGCTTCATGGCTGTCACCCATTCCTTGCTTTTCATCACGACGATGCCCAGTCCGGGAATCTTTCCCAACAATCCTGTGGAATACTGTGTGCGCACGCGGAAGAGGTTCTTTGCCAGCTGCTGCGTCAGCGTAGAGGCGCCGCGTGCGTCGTTGTGCAGCACATAGTCCTTCAGGGCAGCGAAGAAAGCCGGAATGTCAATGCCGTTGTGGTTGTAGAAGCGCTCATCTTCAGTATCGACAAGTGCATGCCAGAACACGGGGTTCACCTCTTCATACTTCACCGGCGTGCGGTTCTCGCTGAAAATCTTGCCAATCATCACTCCGTCGGCACTGTATATCTCACTGGCTTGGTTAGGACGGGTGCGCTTGATGGCATCCATGCTGGGCGACATGCCGAAAAGGCCGAAGAGGTTGATGTCGACCGCTCCCAGGTAGAGGATAACGAACAGGATGAATGACACGACGCCCGACAGGATCTTCACATACCACGGACGTCCCTTGAACAGGTGCACATACCACGAGAGGGCACGCTTTGGCCATTTCAGAATCCGCTGCAAGGAGTACTTATTCATAAATATGCTTAATGATTTGCTGCTCGTCGGCTGGCGAGAACCATGTTACTTGAGGATCTTTCTTAAACCACGTCAGCTGTTTGCGCGCATAGCGGCGCGTATTGCCTTTCATCCGCTCCACAGCCTCTTCAAGAGTCCAGATATTATTAATGTACGCGAACATTTCTTTATATCCCACCGTGTTCAGGGCATTCAGATGATGCCAGGGCAGCAAGCGGCGCGCCTCGTCGAGCAGCCCTTGCTCCATCATCGTGTCAACGCGTGCATTGATACGCTGGTAGAGTTCCTCACGTGGCAGCGTCAGAGCTATCTTCACGATACGGAACGGACGAGTGGAGAGCAGAGCGTTGGGGTTTTCTCTTTTCCTGAACGAGGTGTAGGTTCGGCCTGTCATGTGGCATATCTCAAGGGCATGCACCACGCGACGCGGATTCTTGCGGTCAACGATGGCCCAGTGCTCAGGGTCCAGGCGCCGCAGCTCCTCGCACAGAGCCTCCAAGCCCTCGTCGGCCAAGCGCTGCTTCATGGTGGCGCGTGTCTCGTCATCCACCGTCGGAATGTCATCAATGCCGTTGCACACCGCATCGATATACATCATCGAGCCGCCTGAGAGCAGGGCATAGTCAGATGTCTGGAACAGCTCATCGAGCAATGCCATCACCTGCTGCTCATACATCGACGCGCTGTAGTAGTCCTCCAGCCCCAGTGTGCCGACAAAGTAATGCCGCACCTGCCGAAGCTGTTCTTCGGTAGGTGCGGCAGTGCCAATTTTCAATTCACGGTAGATTTGTCGTGAGTCGGCGTTGATGATGGGAATGTGGAAGTGGCGGGCCAGGTTGAGGCACAGTGCCGTCTTGCCCACTGCTGTAGGACCCGTTATGACAATCAGCGTCTTCAAAGCTTAACAAGCTCAATCTCTCATTCTCTCACCTAATGATTCCCCTCTTTGAGTTTTCTATGAAGGAGCAGATATACTCCACTTCCTTCGACTCAGGATACTTTGCGCGAGCCTCTACAAGGCCATCCCTGATAATGCCCTGCGCATAGATGGTGCGATAGGTGTCGTGTATCATCTCGATGGTCTCAGTTGAGAAGCCACGGCGTCGCAGGCCGATGAGGTTGACGCCAGCGTAGCGGATAGGCTCCTTGCCGGCGATGATATACGGTGGTATGTCCTGACTGGTGCGGCTGCCGCCCTGTATCATCACATAGCTGCCGATGCGGATAAACTGATGCAGGAGCACCTCGGCAGAGATGATGGCGAAGTCGTCAACCTCCACCTCGCCGGCAAACTTCGTCGAGTTGCCGATGATGCAGCTGTTGCCGATGATGCAGTCGTGGGCAATGTGCATATTCTCCATCAGCAGGTTGCCGCTGCCCACCACCGTCTTGCCGCGTGAGGCCGTGCCACGACTGATGGTCACATTCTCACGCACGCTGTTGTTGTCGCCGATGATGCACAACGACTCCTCACCCTGGAACTTCAGGTCCTGTGGCTTCGTCGAGATGCTGGCGCCGGGGAAGAACTCATTGCCGCTGCCAATGCGTGCACCCGTATGGATGGTCACACTGTTCAGCAGACAGTTGTTGTCGCCCATCACCACGTTGGCATCAACGACGCAAAACGGCCCTATCACATTGTTGTCGCCAAGCTGAGCTTCAGGCGAGACGACGGCTAAAGGATGTATCTGATTCATGCTGTAGTTGTTTTGAGACTGCAAAGGTAAACAATTATCATGAGATTGCCGCCGCAACACGCTATCTTTTCTGTTTTTTTAATATCATAAGCCTTGATAATGTAAAAAATTATCGTAACTTTGCGCTCTGTAAGCGCGAACTTACTCTTTCTCAGCAAAAAACACTCATCAACACATGTATCACAAGTCACTCCTCCCTACCCTACTTGCCCTGTTCTTCACTGTGCAAGCCGCTGCCCAGGAGCTATACGTAGGTTCCTATAATATCAGGTATAAGAACGGCGACGATGCCGCCAACGGCAACGCCTGGCAGCAGCGCTGTCCTGTGCTGTGCGACCAAGTGAACTTCGAGCACCCTGACGTCTTCGGGGCGCAGGAAGTGTTGGAGGCACAGCTGAACGACATGCTTGCACGCCTTGACGGCTACGACTACATCGGCGTCGGCCGCGATGACGGCAAGACGAAGGGCGAGTATGCCGCCATTTTCTACGACAAGCAGAAACTGCACCTTGTGGACAGCGGACACTTCTGGCTCTCGGAGACGCCCGACAAGCCCAGCCTCGGATGGGATGCCGCCTGCATCCGCATCTGCACTTGGGGACTGTTTGAAGCTAACCCTGACATCAACCTTACCCCTAACGAAAGCATTCCTCTTAGTCCTCTCAATCCTCTACCACAGCAGTTCTATTTCTTCAATCTGCACATGGACCACGTTGGCGTGGTGGCCAGGCGTGAGGCGGCCAAGCTGGTGATGGAGCGCATTACGCAGATGGCTGGCGACGCGACCCCTGTGGTGCTGACAGGCGACTTCAACGTGGACCAGCATGACGAGATCTACACGCTCTTCACACAGTCGGGACTGTTGCGCGATTGCTACACCGACGCTCGGCTGCGCTTCGCTGAGAGCGGCACGTTCAACGGCTGGCATCAAGAGAGGAAGACCGACAGCCGTATTGACCATATCTTCGTCACCAAGCAGTTCACCATCGACCGCTACGGCATACTGACCAACGCCTACTGGACTGACCAGCGCCGTCTGCCCTCTGACCATTATCCGGTGTTTGTGAGGCTAAAGACCCACCACCAACCCCTCCCTGCAGGGAGGGGAGGAATTACCTCGAAGGCAGACAATACGGGCGTGCATGGTGATGCCCCCCCTACCTCACAGACGATTTTGTCCTTAAGCGGACAAAACCTTCAGGCCGGGGGTGGGGCTGTCAACCCCTTCATCGGCACTGGTGGCCACGGCCATGTGTTTCTTGGAGCCAACGTGCCCTTCGGCTTTGTGCAGCTCGGGCCTACACAGCATAACCAGGGCTGGGACTGGTGCTCTGGCTACCACTACAGCGACTCCATCATCGTGGGCTTCGGCCACTTACACCTCAGCGGCACAGGCATCGGCGACTTGGGCGATGTGGCGCTGCTGCCCGTCCTCGACCCTAAGCAGCAGGAGGTGAAGTTCTCGCATCGGGCCGAATATGCCCGGCCCGGCTACTATGCCGTGACGCTCGACAATGGCATCCGCGTGGAGCTGACGGCCACCGAGCGCACAGGCATGCACCGCTATACCCTACCCGCCGACGCTCAGCAAGGCTACATCAAGCTCGACCTCAATCAGGGCATCGGATGGGATAAGGTCACGAAGTGCAACGCCTTCCAGGAGAGTCCGACCACGATTTGCGGCTATCGTCGCTCCAATGGCTGGGCCAACGACCAGATGGTTTTCTTCGTTGCCGAGTTCTCACGACCAGTTGAAATAGTTGAACATCTACCCGGCATGATGGACTGTTCGGAAGCGGAAAGGCTTGCCAACGATCCGGAATACGGAAAGTTCAATGGTCAATGGAATCTTCGTTTCTCAGGCGGCGGCCAGCCGCTGTTAGTGCGCGTTGGCCTGTCAGCAGTGAGCCTTGAGGGTGCCAAAGCCAACCTGAAGGCCGAACAGTCCGGCTGGGACTTCCAGCGCACCGTGGCAGACGCTGGACGCAAGTGGGACGAACAGCTGCAGAAGATTCGAGTCAGCGGCGGCACGACTGATGAGCGCACCATCTTCTACACCGCTCTCTATCACACCATGACGGCCCCCTCAGTGTTCTGCGATGTTGACGGAAGCTACAGAGGAGCCGACGGCAAAGTGCATCAGGGCCTCACGCCTCATACCAACTACACCACCTTCTCGCTTTGGGACACCTACCGCGCCGCCCATCCGCTGATGACGCTCATCCACCCCGAGATGCAGGAGGACATCGCCACAACGATGCTCAACATCTGGCGCGAACAGGGCAAGCTGCCCGTGTGGCATCTCATGGGCAACGAGACCAACTGCATGGTGGGCAACCCAGCCATTCCTGTGCTGGCCGACCTCGTGCTGAAGGGACTGACAAAGCAGCAGGAAGTTGCCTTTGAGGCGATGAAAGCCTCGGCGATGCTCGATGAGCGCGGGCTGAAACTGCTGAAGGAATACGGCTATATACCCTGTGACCTCTTCGACGAACACGAGACCGTGGGCCGCGGCCTGGAATATGCGCTGGCCGACTGGTGCGTGGCGCGAGTGGCTGAGAAGCTGGGCAGGAAGGCTGACCAGAAATACTTCGACCAGCGGGCGCAGAGCTACCGCCGCTACTTTGACAAGCACACTGGCTTCATGCGCGGCCTCGACAGCCACGGCCAGTTCTCATTCACCGACCCGGCAACGCCCTTCAGTCCCTTCCATTCCGCTCCTAAGAACCGCGACTACACCGAGGGCAACGCCTGGCAGTATACCTGGCTCGTGCCCCACGACGTCCGCGGCCTTGTGTCGCTCTTCGGCTCCGAGCAGCGCTTTGTCAGCAAGCTCGACTCGCTGTTCATCGTCGACAGCGACTTAGGCGAGGAGGCGCCGCCCGACATCTCAGGTCTCATCGGCCAGTACGCCCACGGCAACGAGCCCAGCCACCACGTGCTCTACCTATATAATTATGTGGGCCAGCCGTGGAAGGGCGCCAAGCTCATTCGCCGCACCATGAACGAGCTCTACCGCAACGCCCCCGACGGTCTCAGCGGCAATGAGGATGTGGGGCAGATGTCGGCGTGGTACATCCTCTCGGCCATGGGACTCTATCAGCTAGAGCCGGCCGGCGGCAAGTACGTCTTCGGCTCGCCGCTATTCCCCGAGGTGACCATGCAGGTGGGCCACGGCAAGACGTTCACCATACGTGCCAACGACGTCAGCGCCGAGAACATCTACATCCAGAGCGCCCGGCTGAACGGTCGGCCTTACACCCGTTCCTACATTATGTACGACGACATCGTCAGCGGAGGCGTCCTCGAATGGCAGATGGGGCCGCAGCTATCCGACTTTGGCACCAAGAAGAAAGAAAGGCCATAGCAGATAATGAATTCAACTTTCATAAGTAATGGAGTTAAAGGAGTTAAGGGAGTTAAAGGAGTTAAAGACAATACTAATGCTATGGATTTCAACCCGAGACAAAGGCTTTTCATGGAGAGTCATTTGTCTTTAACTCCTGAAAGCGGAGCGGTTGCAACACTTGAATAATGAATTGACAACCTAATACTGATAATTATGAAACACAAGTATTTATCCCCCAGCCTGCAACATGTCGGTGCTGTGATAATGGCCGCACTGGCCATCATCGTCCTCTTTGCCTGCAACGGCAAGCACAAGCACAGTGATGACGATGAAGACGAAGACGAGACAGAAGTGACCGGCACCTTGCAGGTCGGCGACGCGCTGCTCAACGCCTTCAACCCCAATGTGCCCTTCGAGCAGAAAGGCCACAGCCGTGCGTTCAAGGTAAAGCCCCGTGAGGACATGATTGTCAGCGCCGAGGCTGGAGCCTTCGAGCGCGACGTGAACATCCGCGTGACCGACGTGCCTGCTGCTACGATGGACGCCCTGGACCGCCAGCTGGAAGGCAGCGGCACAACCATGATCTTTGCCTACGACCTCGATGCCGGTCTGCCGTCCGACTCTGTCATCCCCGGCAAGTACACCGTGAGCATCGACCTGCGCAAGCACAACATACCCGAGGAGCTCTATCCTCACTTCGTCATGTACCGTGTGGACGGCGACGGCTCCCTACAGCAGCTGAACGTACGCATCAAAGGTCACACAGCCACCTACATGGCCAGCCAGAACAGCATCACCTTTGCTGCCATAGCCATCATTACGGTCAAGGTGGCCCTCGGAGCGGCGGCTGTAGGCACTGCCGCGTATGTTGTTTCCCGCTATCCCGCCATATCACAGACCATACGGCGCAGGGTGGATGCCGGTGTCTGGCCCTCATCATGGTGGAAATGGGACGATGCCGTGTTTCTGCATGTAGAGGATGACTTCGGCAATTTCTACGTCAGCTACCGCTACAGCATGACTGAGAATGGCGACAGGGCAGAAGAATACGTAGCCAAGAAGAAAGACCTGGTGAAGATAGAGAAGCAGATGCGCAAGGATGCCACTGAGAAGTATGACCAAGAGCACCCGCAGCGCTTCCGCGGATGGTTTGACAGCAAGGAGGAAGAAGAGAAACGGCGCATAGGGCGTGAGGCAGAATACTACAACCTGCTCTCGAACAGTCCGAAGGTGCAGGAGCTGGCCAACGATGAGCTGTTTAACACTCCCCGCAGTGTCAATGACATCATCATGGCTTCCAAGCTGGCACACCGCTACTGCCGCACCATGCAGCACATGAAGCCGCTCAGCTATGAGTATGTCATCTATCTCACACCTCCTTTAGAGGCGTGGAAACAGGATGCTTGCCGCTTCCAGATACCCATCTATGACCCCTGCCTCATCATCAACTATAAGAACATCGTTGTCAACGGAAAATACAAGGAAAAAACCTACTGGACTTCCCTGAGCAAGCTTGCACATGAGACGATGCACCTTTACCAGATGGAATATGTGCTCTGTTCGCTGTTCAAGGACGACCGTTACCTGGAAGCAACAGGAGCCCTCATCGAGCCGCACTTCACCCAGTGGCTCATCGACCTGAATATCGGCGTGCCGCTGACCGACGCCTTCAGCAAAAAGGCCTCAGACCTGATGGGATATACCGAGCGCTACGAGAAACAGCTGCTGAGCAGTCCCTTAGACAAGCGTACACCCAGCTATAGCGGCGTGGACTTAGTGCAGCACACATGCGGATATATGTTGGCCGACCTGATGCAGTATCTTTGGGACCATCAGCCCAACCCCCGCGACACGCTCGACTTTGCAAAGATGATGAATCGCTACGCCTTACACAAGGGAGTGGTGAAATCGTTTGAAGACATCTTCGGCATAGAAGACGACCTCGCCTTCACGAAGTATTACGAGGGATTCTGCCAAAAGTTTATCAACGATATAGAGGGAAAACAGCATGCCTACAGGTTGCAGAATGCCGGCGACCATCTGGTGATGCCTAATGTGGAGCACACCCCCGACCACTGCGTCATGCGCGTGAAGAACCTGGGCGAGAAGGGGTCGCAGACGGGCTATCCCTTCATGGTGAACACATTCCGCATCATAGCCAAGGTGCCCAGCCGGGAGGTCCCACGCCAACGCTACAACCTCATGGCGGTAGCCTCGGAAAAGGTCAAGCCCTCAGAGATAAAGTTCACATTCCTCGATGGCGACCACTTTACTGAAGACCCCATGTGTTTCGTAGCCCCTCAGAGGCCCCCGATCTGTGGCTACGCAGCAGTGATGACACGCCCCGACAGCAAGGGATTGACCATGGGCGACAACTACTACTTTGACATCGTGGCACTCTATCAGCCTACAGCAACACCAGAAATCAAAGGCCCGTCGCTCGACAAGAAAGGCTTGGTGGTCAAGCCCAAGTGCACACCCCCGGAAGAGCTGAAGGGGAAAGGATATGTCACCGGCCTGCAGGTGGTGATGGTCAACAACAAGACGGACAACATGGTGTCATACGTGGATAAGGTGAAGGACTGGAAGAACGAGTTTGTGGCCGACTACGACAGGCTCGGCGTCAGCGACTCTGCCGACATTGACATCAGCCTGCGCTCACGCTGGTATTACGAGACGAAGCAGGGACAGCGCTACTTCTCGCCTGCCACCGACATTGTGAACTATCGCCGACAGCGCAACCGCGTGGAGCAGCACATTGAGCAGGACACCACCGTAGTGGCCGACGACCCCGGCATAGAGGGCGACGACGATCACGGACTGGCAGGACTGCTGGCCGACGACGATTACTATCTGTTGATGTGGGGCGGCGAGATGGGCGACATCTTCCCCAAGGAGGGAGAGAGCACACACTCCGGCGACAGGCAGGTGAAAATACACCTGAAGGCATGGGCCGACGGAGCCTTCACCATCGACGTGCCTGCCATCAACTTCACAGAGACGAAGGCTAACGGCTCGGAATTCATAAAATACACTTACACCGACATACACATAGAGGGAAAGGGAACCTTCAAGGGAACGGATGAATCGCAGTATTTTGAAATAACCAACATCACCATGCCCATGCAGACATTCCACCTCAACATGAACGGCGACGGTAAAGACAGCGGGGGAAGAAACGTGCACGTCAATGTGGACTTCTACTTCGACGTCAAAAGCGGCAATGGGGCTCATGTGGTGTTAGGCAATGACCGCAGCAGCGGAAAGATAGACAAATTCGGCATTGAGATACCGCATGTGATGATGAAAATCAGAGGCAGCGGAGGAGGTGAGAACGAACAAGGCGAAAGACCCTTCACCTTCGTCCTGGGAGGACAACAGACCCCGCCGGAACGATTCTATTAGGATATTTGGAGTTAAAGGAGTTAAGGGAGTTAAAGGAGTTAAAGACAATAGTTTTGCTAGTCTACATTATTCATGGTCATTCAATTGTTTTTTATAAAACACGAATTATCAATAATTTATCACGAATTAACCATTAATTTTTTATTTATGAATAATTCGTGTTTAATTCATGGTCATTCGTGTGAAAAAGAAAGAGTTAAAGACAATAGCTTTGCTATGGATTTCAACCCAGAGACAAAGGCTTTTCAAGGAGAGTCATTTGTCTTTAACTCCCTTAACTCCTTTACAAACTCCTTTAACTCCTGAAAACAGAGCGAAAATGGATTTGTCTTTAACTCCTTTAACTCCCTTAACTCCTTTAACTCCTTTAACTCAACCTGAATGAAAATACAAATAACATATAGGCGGACAAGCCGATTGTCACTGCGCATAGTGAAAAACGGCGATGTGCATGTGTCGGCCCCTATAGGCATGACGCGCGAAGAGGTGACGGCGTTCATCGAGGAGCAACGCCACTGGATCGAGGAGGCAAGGAAGAAGAACTACGAGCGCCAGAAGCAACGTGCAGCGTTCTTCAACCAGCTGCCCTTGGACACAGACAAGCAGATAGACGATTCTCTGGACAGGCTGAGGGCACTGATAGAGCCGATGGTCGAACACTACTCGAAGGTGATGGGCGTCGAACCGAGCATAGTCTACTACAAGCCTACCATCTCGCGCTGGGGTCAATGCAACGTGAAAGACCGCAGCATCTATTTCTCTGCCTACGTCCTACTGCTGCCCAAATGGTGCGTCGAGCACATAGTGGTTCACGAGCTGTGTCATCTCTTAGAGCCGAGTCACAACAACCGTTTCCACGCCTTGATGGACAAATATTTCCCCCGTTGGCGCGAGGCCCGACAAGAAACCCGCAGGATATGCAGCATGGCGGAAGACGATGGTCCGTAATTTTTCTTTTCATTTCGGACTCGTCGTCCGAAGCCTTCGGACGACGAGTCCGAAGCCTTCGGACAGAGTGTCCGAAGCCTTCGGACAGAGCGTCCGAAGCCTTCGGACTTTTTGGGGGATGCCAGACAGAGAAGAAAAAAGCAGGTTAGAACAAAAAAAGCACAGCCATTCCCCTCCTTTTCCAAAGGAGGGGTTAGGGGTGGTTTGTCAGAGATGTCCCAACCTATTTTTCTTCTTGCGGTTGTGACTGTGTTGACAAACTAAATATCGGCCATTTCCAAGCTTTACATCCAAAATTGGTGGGAGAATAGATATTTTGGGTTAATTATTGGGGCAATCAGTTTTTTTTCCTTACCTTTGTATGCTGAAAGAAAGACCAAAAACATGTCAACAGAAGAACTGCAGAAACGGACTACCGTAAACATTCAAGAGAAGGCTAACCTCATCTGGGCTATAGCCGATAAACTGGTGGGAACCTATAAACCTCACGAATATGGCAACGTCATCCTCCCCATGTGCGTCATCAAGCGTTTCTCCGATACGCTGTCACCCACTAAAGAAGCCGTCCTCAAAGCCAATAAGATGTGCGATGAGCGAGGGCTCGTGGTGAAGAAGGGCTTCCTTACCACAGCGGCCGGGTACGACTTCTACAACACCTCGCCCTTTACCTTTGAGGGGCTGCTGTCCGACGCCGAGAACATTGCCGACAACTTCCGCAGCTATCTCAATCACTTCTCCGAGAACGTGGTAGACATCATCGAGAAGTTTGACTTCGACAAGGAAATCACCAAGCTCGACCACAACGGCATACTCTACAACGTCATCCAAGAGTTCTGCTCGAAGAAAGCCTACATGGGGGCCGATGAAATCAGTGCTGTGGATATGGGCTACATATTCGAGGAACTTGTCAGGAAGTTCTCTGAGAGCTACGACGAGCAAGCCGGAGCTCACTTCACGGCCCGCGACATCATCTATCTGATGACGGAGCTGCTTGTTGCCCCACAGCGGGAGGAACTGAGAGAAGAAGGCGTTACCGCAACCGTCTATGATATGGCGATGGGAACGAGCCAGATGTTAGACTGTCTGTCGGAGAAACTGTTGGAGATTGACCCGGACGCACAGATCACCGAGTTTGGGCAAGAGCTCAACGAGCAGACCTTTGCCATTGCCAAGGCAAACGTGCTCATCAAAGGTGGCGATGCTGAAAACATGCGTCACGGCAATACGCTCTCTGACGACAAGTTCGAGGGCTACACCTTCGACTACATCATCTCCAATCCTCCCTTCGGCATAGAATGGAAGAACGAGCGCAAGAGCGTGGAGGAAGAGAGCAAGAAGGGCGATTTGGGACGCTTTGCCCCAGGTCTGCCAGCCATCGGCGACAGTCAGCAGCTGTTTATGCTCAACGGTGTGGCCAAGCTGAAGGAGAAGGGACGTATGGCCATCATTCAAAACGGCAGCCCCTTGTTCAAGGGCGATGCTGGCAGTGGTGAGAGCAACATCCGAGGCTACCTGCTTGATAACGACTGGCTCGAAGCCATTGTGCAGATTCCCAACGATATGTTCTACAACACGGGCATTGCCACCTACATCTGGGTTGTAACCAAGGACAAGTCGGTGGAGCGTGCTGGCAAGGTGCAGTTGATTGATGCCAGCAAGTGCTGTGAGAAGCGCAGGAAGTCGCTTGGCAACAAGCGTAATGAGTTCACCGACCGCTGCATTGACCTCATCAGCCAGGCCTATATGTCGTTTGCCGACGGCGTTTATGAGGATGGCGAGCTTACAGTTGAGAGCAAGGTGAAGGACAACGACGACTTCAAGTACACCAAGGTGGTGGTGGAACGTCCATTGAAGGACGAGCAGGGCAACCCCATTCTGAAGAAGGGGAAGCCACAGCCGGACAAGAACTTGAAGGACACCGAGAATGTGCCTTTCAAGGAAGATATTGAAGCCTATATGCAGAAGAACGTCTATCCCTATGCCCCAGATGCGTGGGTGGATGAGAAGGCCAGCAAGATAGGCTATGAGATACCCTTTACCCGTGAGTTCTACAAGTATGTGGCTCCAAGAAAGAGCGAGGACATCTTTGCCCATCTGCAACAGCTGGAGAAGGAAGAGACGGCATTAATGGCTAAAATCATGGGGCGATGAGCAAAAAGTCGATACGTTTCTTCAATGACCGGGAAGTGCGTGCTGTTTGGGACGAGGAAAATTCCAAATGGTGGTTTTCGGCCACCGACATCGTGCGCGCCATCAATGACGAGGAAGACTATAAGAAATGCCGCAACTATTGGAAGTATCTGAAAGGTAAGATGACCAAGGACGGTATTCAATTGGTTAGTGTCACTAACCACTTCAAATTCCAAGCTCCCGATGGCAAACAACGTTTCGCAGATGCTTTAGACAGTGATTGTGTACGCATTTTGGCGGAGAACTATCCCAATAACCGTGCCCGTTCGTTCCTACACTGGTTCACCTATAGCGACAACAGCATTGACGGACAGAGCAAGAAGAAAGCCTATACGCTCATTGAGAGTGGTCTGCTTGATAGCATGAAACCTGGCACCATTGAATGTTTACAGCAGATTCACGCTTACCTTTTTGGTGGATTATACGATTTCGCAGGAAAGATACGCACCAAAACCATCTGGAAAGACGGCACACTCTTTTGTCGAGCCGAGTATCTGAAGCAAAACCTGGACATCATAGAGAACATGCCAGAATCGACTTTCGAAGAGATTGTAAACAAGTATGTGGAGATGAACGTTGCACATCCCTTTATGGAGGGTAATGGCCGTTCAACCCGCATCTGGCTCGACCTTATCTTCAAGGCACGCCTGAAACTTTGTGTGGATTGGAGTAAGATTGACAAAAAGGAGTATCTTTCAGCTATGCGCCAAAGCTTGACGGATGCCACAAAAATCAAAGCCTTACTCCAAAGCGCAATGACCAACCGCATTGATGACCGTGAAATCTTTATGAAGGGCATCGACTATTCATACTATTATGAGCAGGAGGACTAATTCTATGGGAAGAGAGTATAAAGATAGTGGCATAGAGTGGATTGGGCAGATTCCGAAGGAGTGGAACATCAACAAGATAGGAAACCTTTATCAAGTTAGAAATGAAAAGGTAAGTGATAGAGCTTTTCCTCCTTTGTCCGTTACTATGAATGGAGTTGTGCCCCAACTAGAAACTGCTGCTAAGACTAATAATGGTGATGTCAGAAAGTTAGTGCGAAAGGGAGATTTCGCTATTAATAGTCGTTCTGATAGAAGAGGTTCTTGTGGGGTCTCTGATTACGATGGGTCAGTTTCACTCATCAACACTATTTTAATCCCTAGAACCTATATGAATTCTCAGTATTACAATTGGCTTTTTCATACAACTCTTTTTGCCGATGAATTTTATAAATGGGGGCACGGAATCGTTGATGATTTATGGTCTACAAGGTGGCAAGAAATGAAGAATATCTCTATTGTATATCCTCCACTCACCGAACAACAAAAGATAGCGGATTATCTGGATAAGGTATGTGGTGAAGTGGATGAAATGATTGCGCTTCAAGAGAAGATGATTGAGGAACTGAAAGCCTATAAGCAATCCGTCATCACCGAGGCTGTTACCAAAGGCCTCAATCCCAATGTCCCAATGAAAGACAGTGGCATTGATTGGATTGGAAAGATTCCTAAGCATTGGATAATAATCCCAATAAAATACATTAAGTCAAAAGATAAAAATTCTTTTGTAGATGGCCCTTTTGGTTCAAATCTTAAATCAGAACATTTTATTGAGAATGGCGATGTTCTTGTTGTAGAAAGTGGATTTATCACAACGGGTAAATTCATATACAAAGAATTTAAGACAATATCAAAAGAGCATTTTGAAACGATAAAAAGAAGTGAATGCAAAGGTAATGATATCATTATTGCAAAAATTGGAGCCAATTATGGAATGGCAGGGGAATTGCCATTGTTAAGTAAGCCTTCTGTTGTGTCAGGCAACTCATTAAAAATCACTTTAGACAACACGAAAATGCTTAATTCCATCTTTGTATATTTAATGATGTCTTCCAAATGGAATTATGGTTTCAAAGGATTGGTGCAAGAGAATGCACAGCCAGCATTGTCTTTGTCTGGACTAAATAATTTCAGGATGCCTCTACCCCCTCTTCCTGAGCAACTGCAAATTGCCTCATACCTTGACTCAAAATGTTCCGACATAGATTCTCTAATTACTATTAAACAGCAGAAGATAGAGGAACTGAAAGAGTATAAGAAATCCGTCATCTATGAATATGTAACTGGTAAAAAAGAAGTGGTTTGAAGAATGAGTAGAACAGGAAAGAATGATGGTGAAGCTTTCCCCCATAGTGCAAGCAACAACATTAAAAGTGCAAAAATAGGCGAGGAACAGCCTCCAAAGTGCAAAAATTGCACTTTAGAAGAAGTGTCCGTAAGCGTAAATGTTATTGGGAATTTGTAGAATACTACGATATGGAAACGAAAGAGAAGAACTTCGAACAAGACATTGAGTCGTATCTGCTGTCTGAAGGCGGATATGTGAAGGGCACGATGGCCACCTACGACAAGAAACGAGCCATTGATATGCCCGTGCTCATCAAGTTCATCGAGGCAACACAGCCGAAGCAGTGGGCAAAGTACAAAAACATATATGGTGACAATGCCGAGCACCAACTGTACAAGATGTTTCAGAACAATGTTGCCCAAAGCGGACTCATCCACGTTCTGCGCAATGGCATCAAGGACAGAGGCATCGGGCTGAAGTTCGTCTATTTCGAGCCAGCCTCAGGACTGAATGAGGAGCTGGTGGAGAAGTACAAGGCCAACATCTTGACTGAGACGCGTCAGTTCTTCTATTCAACGGAGAACAGAAACAGCATTGATATGGTTCTCTCCGTCAACGGCATCCCCATCGTTGCCCTTGAGTTGAAGAATCAGTTCACACATCAGGACATCGACAACGTCAAGCATCAGTTTATGTTCGACCGCGACCCCAAAGAGCCGTTGTTCTGGTTCAACAATCGCATATTGGCGTACTTCGGCGTTGACCTCGACGAGGTGGTGATGACCACTCAGCTCAAGGGCGAAAACACGTTCTTCCTTCCTTTCAATCAAGGCAGCAACGGCGCTGGCAACATCGGTGACGGCGGCAACCCAATGAACCCCAATGGATATCCTACGTCTTATCTGTGGGAGAAGGTGCTCAGAAGGGACATGCTGCTCTCGCTGCTACAGCGTTACATCAGTCTGCAAGAGGAAGAGAGCGTGAGCCTGGTCAACGGCAAGAAAGTGACCAAGAAGTCAAGAAAGATTATCTTCCCACGCTATCATCAGCTGGACGTTGTGGAGAAGATTGTTGCCGACACCAAGGCAAGCAAGGAGGGGAAGAGCTATCTCCTTCAGCACAGTGCGGGCAGCGGAAAGTCTAATTCCATTGCCTGGCTTACCTACCGTTTGTCCTCACTTCACGATGCGACGGACAAGGAGATATTCCAAAGTGTGTTTGTCATCACGGACAGAAGGGTGCTCAACAATCAGCTTCAGACCACCATTCTGGGCTTCGACCATTACGAAGGGCAGATTGAGACCATTACCGACAGCGACAACTCTGAGAAGCTGAAGGATGCCATCAACGACAAGAAGCGCATCATCATCACCACCATCCATCGTTTCCCTCTCATCTACAAGGAGCTTGACGGTCATCACAAGAAGAACTTCGCCATAGTGATAGACGAGGCACACAGCTCACAGTCGGGCAAGAGTGCCGAGAAACTGAAAGAGGCTTTGGCCGATACGGACGAAGCCTTGAAGGAAATGGCAGAATGGGAGGAGAAGACCGAGGAGGAGCTGAAGGACAGTATGGATCTGATGACTGAGACGCTGCTGGCACAAGGCAAGCACAAGAACCTGTACTTCTATGCGTTCACGGCCACGCCCAAACCCAAGACATTGCAGACCTTCGGAGTAAAGAAGGAGGATGGCAGATACGATGCCTTCCATCACTATTCGATGCGTCAAGCCATCGATGAGGGCTTCATTCTCGATGTCCTCAAGTATTATACCACGTTGGAAACCAGCTATGAGATAGCCAAGGCGGTTTCTGAGAATCCCGAATTTGAGGAGATACCCGCTACTATAGCTATCAAACGCTATCACGACAGCCACGAGTTTGTCTTGCAACAGAAGGTGGAGGTGATGGTGGAGAAGCTCCGTGAAGTCACGTTGGCTAAGATTGGCGGCAAGGCAAAGGCGATGGTGGTCTCTCCGTCACGCGCACATGCGGTAAGATACCTATTCCTTGTACGTGACTACTGCAAGAGGATGGGATATAAGGACATTCATCCTCTTGTGGCATTCTCTGGAACTGTCAAGTACCAAGGCGAGGAGTACACTGAGAGCAAGCTGAACAGTTCTGAAGAACAAAGAATCTCAGAGCGACAGCTGCCGCTGTTCTTCAACAGTGACCTCTATAATGTGCTGATTGTTGCCGACAAGTATCAGACTGGTTTCGACGAGCCGCTGCTGCACACCATGTTCGTTGACAAGAAACTGAAGGGTGTGAAGGCCGTTCAGACCCTTTCAAGGCTGAACAGAAGCCACAAGGGAAAGGTGGACACCTATATCCTGGACTTCGTGAATACGGCAGATGACATCAAGGCTTCTTTCCAACCATTCTACGAGGACACCTTGCTGAGTGATGCCGTTGACGTGAACGTGGTGTACGAATATGATACCGACCTGAAAAAGTACCACCTATGGAATACCGATGACGAGGATAAGGTCTATGAGATATACAAGAAGCGCGTGCGAGGCAGCTCAGATATGGGCAAGCTGGTATCGGCATTGAAACCAGCCGTTGAGGGCTATGAAAACCTTGTTGAGGACGAGCAGTTCAAGGTGCGTTCACTGCTGAAGAACTTTATCCGCTTCTATTCCTATATGGCTCAAGTGGTAAGGACTTTCGACCGTGAGTTATACAAGTCCTACGTCTTTGCCGAGTTCTTCTATAGGGTGATACCCAAGACTCCACATGGAAATGGGGTGGACTTGAGCAACAAACTTGCCTTAGTCAACAACAAACTGACCGAGACCTTCAGCGGAACCATTGAACTGTCCCCGACCGAGAAGGATAAGCTTGTCAAGCCAGAGAAAGGAACGAATGGAAAGCCGATAGATGTCAAGACTGACCTCTTAGCCAACATTATTGAAAAGATAAACATCATGTATGCCGGCAAGTTCACCGAGGCTGACAGAGTCATCGTGGAGACCATCTACGACAAGATGCTAAAGGCATCGAAGGGACTGAAAAAGCAAGCCAAGAACAATGACGCCAGTATGTTTGAGACAAGTATCTTCCCCAAGGAGTTTGAGAAGGTCGCTCAGACGTGCTATATGGAGCAGATGGATGCCTTCTCCAAACTCTTCGAGGATGAGCAGTTCTACAAGCGCGTGATGAGTGAGATGGCAAAGGCCTTGTACTTGAACTATCGAAATGAGCTAATCACAGACACTCCCCACATCGCCAAGGCGTATGACATCTTAGATGAGGAGGAATATGGCTATGGGGCCATGGCAGCAGAAAGCTTTGAATATCCCCCAGAGTGACGAACCATCTGCGAAAAAGGTACAAAAGACCACCACTTTGAGAATCTGGCGATGACGCAAAATGGTGGTCTGAAATATTGTTTTTCTGTGGGCTGGAAATACTGCTCTTAGAAATCAAAAGGGTACAGCATTATTCCCACTCTATGGTTGCGGGTGGCTTGGAGGAGATGTCGTAGCAGACGCGGTTGACGCCGCGCACCTTGTTGATGATCTCGTTGCTGACGCGGGCCATGAAGTCGTAGGGCAGATGGGCCCAGTCGGCGGTCATGGCATCGGTGCTGGTGACGGCACGCAGGGCTACGGGATGCTCGTAGGTGCGCTCATCGCCCATGACACCGACGCTGCGCACGGTGCTGAGGAGGATGGCTCCGGCCTGCCATATCTGGTCGTAGAGCGACACCTCGATGGTGCCGTCCTGCATGTCGGCAGGCACACCGGCAGCGAGGACGCGGCGGGCGGCCTCGCCAGAGAGCTTCACCTTGTAGTCGCGCAGGCCACGGATGTAGATGTCGTCGGCATCTTGCAGGATGCGCACCTTCTCGGGTGTGATGTCGCCAAGGATGCGGACGGCGAGGCCGGGGCCGGGGAAGGGATGGCGGGTGATGAGATGCTCAGGCATGCCGAGCTGACGTCCCACGCGGCGCACCTCGTCCTTGAAGAGCCACTTCAGCGGCTCACACAGCTGCAGGTTCATCTCCTTGGGCAGGCCGCCCACATTATGGTGGCTCTTGATGACCTTGCCCGTGATGTTCAGGCTCTCGATGCGGTCGGGATAGATGGTGCCCTGGGCCAGCCAGCGATAAGCTCCAGCCCCCCCTACTGCCCCCGAGGGGGCTTCATGTGACTTAAAGCTGGGCTTGCCAGCAAGAGGCTGCATCAGTTTCTTGGCTTCGGCATTGAAGACTTCTACGAAGTCACGGCCTATGATCTTGCGCTTCTGCTCGGGTTCGCTGACACCTTTGAGGTCGGCGAAGAACTTCTCGCTGGCATCGACGCCGATGACATTGAGCCCCAGCCCTTGGTAGTCGTCCATGACCTGCCGGAACTCGTTCTTACGCAACATGCCGTGGTCGACGAAGATGCAGGTGAGGCGCTGGCCGATGGCTTTGTTGAGCAGTACGGCACAGACGCTGCTGTCGACGCCGCCGGAGAGCCCGAGGATGACGCGGTCGTTGCCCAGTTGCTCCTTCAGCTCTGCCACGGTGGTGTCAACGAAGGAGGCTGCGCTCCACTCCTGCCGGCTGCCGCAGATGTCGACGACAAAGTTGCGGAGCAGCTGCATGCCTTGCGTCGTGTGGAACACCTCGGGATGGAACTGGACGGCAAAAACTCCCTCGCGGCCTTCGCCGAGCGGTGAGGGGCACCAGAAGGCAGCGTTACGTACATCCTTTGTGCTGCCGATGACTTGGAAGCCGTCGGGTATGGCGGTGATGGTGTCGCCGTGGCTCATCCACACCTGCGAGTGCTGGTCGAAGCCTTTGAACAATGGGTTGGCGGTGTCGACGGTCTCCAGGTTGGCCCGTCCGTACTCACGGCTGTCGGCCTTCTCCACCTTGCCGCCCAGTGTGTGAGAGATGTACTGTGCGCCATAGCAGATGCCCAGGACGGGCACACGGCCCATGAACAGGCTGAGGTCTACGTTGAAGGCATCGGGGTCGTGCACCGAGAAGGGTGAGCCTGAGAGGATGACGCCAATCACTGAGTCGTCGCCAACGGGAAACTTGTTGTAGGGCAGAATCTCGCAGAAGGTGTCGAGCTCGCGCACACGGCGGCCGATGAGCTGTGTGGTCTGCGAACCGAAGTCGAGAATGATGATCTTTTGCATATTGGAAAGATAATAACGAAGTTTGATGCAAAGGTACGAATAAGCGAGCGAAAAGCAAAAGAAAAATGGCAAAAATAATCTCATTTTTAAAATGTAGGTGTTTTCGGGCAGCATCATGTGACAATATAAAAAATATATGGTACAAAATTGACAGCTCTTTCGCGTAGAATGATGTATTTTTGTAGCAAATTAGCATTAACCCACAACAAAACAACCATGAAAATCAAAAACATGTTTCTGCTTACAGCGGCCCTGCTGATGCTGCCGCTGATGAAGTCGGCGGCAGCCGTCGACCCCAATTTCTACATTTTCCTTTGTTTCGGACAGTCGAACATGGAGGGCAATGCCCGCCCTGAGGCTCAGGATCTGAAAAGCCCCGGCCCTCGATTTCTGCTGATGCCCGCTGTCGACTTTCCCGACAAGGGCCGCAAGATGGGCGAGTGGTGCGAGGCCACGGCTCCGCTGTGCCGCCCCAACACTGGCCTGACGCCTGCCGACTGGTTTGGCCGCACTATGGTGGCCTCCACGCCCGACAACATCAAGATTGGCGTTATCCACGTGGCTATCGGCGGCATCGACATCAAGGGATTTCTGCCCGACAGCATACCCACCTACATCAAGAGGGCTCCGAGCTGGATGAAAGGCATGCTTGAGGCCTACGACAACAACCCCTATGAGCGTCTGGTCACTCTGGCGAAGAAGGCCCAGCAGGACGGCGTCATCAAGGGCATCCTCATGCATCAGGGCGAGACGAACACCGGCGACCCGAAGTGGGCCGGCATGGTGCAGCAGGTGTACGACAACCTCTGCGGCGACCTGCAGCTGAAGCCCGAGGAAGTGAACCTCTATGTAGGCAACATCGTGCAGGCCAACGGCCAGGGTGTGTGCATCGGCTGCAAGAAGCAGATTGACGAACTGCCTCAGACCATCCACACCTGTCAGGTCATCTCCAGCGACGACTGCAGCAACGGCCCCGACCGCCTGCACTTCGACGCCGCCGGCTATCGCGAGCTGGGCTGCCGCTATGCCGAGGCTGTGGCGCGCCACCTTGGCTTCGAGCCGAAACGCCCACACATCGACATGCCGAAGAAGATTGAGGTGCCTGCCGATGCCGTCACTGCCGAGACTGCCATCCCCGGCAATGAGTTCCCGAAGGTAGACAAGGAGCACCGCGCCTACTTCCGCATCCAGGCCCCGCAGGCCCGCAAGGTCATCGTTGACATCTGCAACAAGAAGTACGACATGCAGCCTGACGGCAAGGGTGGCTTTATGGCCGTCACCGACCCGCTGCCCGTGGGCTTCCACTATTACTTTATGAATATCGACGGTGTGAACTTCATCGACCCTGCTTCCGAGACCTTCTTCGGCTGCAACCGTGAGGCCGGCGGCATCGAGATACCCGAAGGTCCCGAGGGCGACTACTACCGTCCGCAGCAGGGCATCGCCCACGGTCAGGTGCGCAGCATCTACTACCACAGTCCCAACTCGAAGTTCGGCGAGTGGCGCCACGCCCTGGTCTATACTCCTGCCGAGTATGAGGTGGCCAAGAACGCCAAGAAGCGCTATCCTGTGCTCTACCTGCAGCACGGCATGGGCGAGGGAGAGACGAGCTGGGCCTTGCAGGGCAAGATGCAGCACATCATGGACAACGCCATAGCCAAGGGCGAGGCAGTGCCGATGCTCGTGGTGATGGAGAGCGGCGACATCAAGCAACCCTTCGGCGGCGGCAACAACCGTCAGGGCATGAGCGACTACGGTGCTTCGTTCTATCCCGTGCTGCTCAACGACCTCATCCCCTATATCGACGCCAACTTCCGCACGAAGGCCGACCGCGAGAACCGCGCCATGGCCGGACTCTCATGGGGCGGTCACCAGACGTTTGACGTCGTGCTGAACAACCTCGACAAGTTCGCCTGGCTCGGAACGTTCAGCGGCGCCATCTTCGGCCTCGACGTGAAGACGGCCTACAACGGTGTCTTCGCCAATGCCGCCGAGTTCAACAAGAAGATTCACTATATGTACATGAACTGGGGCGAAGAGGACTTCATCAAGAGTGGCGACATCGTCCGTCAGCTGCGTGAGCTGGGCATCAAGGTGGATTCCAGCGAGTCGGCCGGCACCGCCCACGAGTTCCTCACTTGGCGCCGCGGCCTGCATGAGTTCATCCCACACCTGTTTAAGAAATAGCGATAATCCGCAAACCTGAGCGGAAAAAAAGCCAGAAGGGGCGACAGACAAATAATGTTCTGTCGCCCCTTCGGAGTTTACTGTGATGTCCTCTTTTACTTCCTCTTTTACTTCCTTTTTTACTTCCCCTTTTACTTCCTTTTTTACTTCCTCTTTTACTTTCTTTTTTACTTCCGCAACTTGAGCGACGCAGCATAGGGGACTGCTTCACCATTCGGGACAGCTGCGCCGTAGCGGAAGGCGATGCTGTTTACCTGATGAAGATCAGCTCGCGGTACTTGGGAAGCGTCCAGAGGCCGTCCTCAACAATCATCTCAAGGTGGTCGGCCTCGTTGCGGATGGCCTGCATGTGCGGGCAGACGGTGTCGTGATAGGCAATGGCACGCTGGTGGATGTCGGCAATGCGGTTGGCGATGCGACGCGCCTCGGTGAGTTCATCGACAAGGCGCTCGATGCGCTCGGTGCGCTCGGCTATCTCTTCGATGAGCTTCATGTTGCGGGCACTGAGGCGCGTGGCCTTCTCGTTGGAGAACACGCTCTTCATGCCCTGTACGTTCTTGATGAGCTGGCTCTGATAGTGGGTGGAGACAGGAATGATATGGTTCATGGCGAGGTCGCCCAGCACACGCGCTTCTATCTGCACCGTCTTGACATACATCTCCCATTTCACCTCGTTGCGTGCCTCCAGCTCCTTGCGGTTCATCACTTTCGTCTTCTCAAACATCTCCACGCTGCTGTCGTCGAGATAGTGCTCTATGATGACGGGGCACGACTTCTCCACGTCCAATCCGCGGCGTGCAGCCTCCTGCACCCACTCGTCGCTGTAACCGTTGCCGTCGAAGCGCACCGGCTTGCAGGTCTTGATGTCGTCGCGCAGCACGTCGATGATGGCATGATACTTGGCCGTGTGACCTTCGCCGAGAGCAAACTCCGGGCGCACGGCATACTCAGCCATACGCTCGTCGACGCGACGCTTGAACGATGCCAGGGCCTCGGCCACTGCGGTGTTGAGGGCTATCATGGCCGATGCGCAGTTGATGCTGGAGCCGGGAGCGCGGAACTCGAAGCGGTTGCCGGTAAAAGCAAATGGCGATGTGCGGTTGCGGTCGGTGTTGTCGATGATGATGTCAGGAATCTGGGGTATGTCGCTCAAAGCCCCTAAGGCCCCAGCCACTGTCCCCATGGGCGCCTCATTACCTTTTAAAGAGCCCACCTCGGGTGATGAAAGGGTAGTCTTGGCTGCCACTTCCTCCGGCGACGACAGGGGAGCCGATGCCGGGTCTTCAATGCCGTCGAGGAGCTCGGAGACGTATTTGCCGAGGAAGGAGCTGATGATGGCCGGCGGAGCCTCGTTGCCTCCCAAGCGATGGGCGTTGGTGGCACTCATGATGGAGGCCTTAAGCAGACCGTTGTGCTTATAGACGGCCATCAGCGTCTCGACGATGAAGGTGACGAAGCGCAGTGTCTCGTTGGCAGCAGCCTCGGGATGTGAGGCATCGGCCTTGCCAGGCGCATGCAGCAGCGTGCTGCTTTTTGACGAGCCCAAAGGCATGACCGAGTGGTCGGCTGTAAGGCTCCAGTTGCAATGCTTGCCCGAGCCGTTGATACCGTCGAAGGGCTTTTCGTGCAGCAACACACGGAAGCCGTGCTTGCGCGCCACCTTCTTCATCAGCGACATCAGCAGCATGTTGTGGTCGACGGCCAGGTTGCACTCCTCGTAGATGGGCGCCAGCTCAAACTGATTGGGTGCCACCTCGTTGTGCCTCGTTTTGCAGGGGATGGCCAACTCGAGGGCCTGTATCTCGAGGTCTTTCATGAAGGCCTGCACACGGTCGGGGATGGTGCCGAAATAGTGGTCGTCCATCTGCTGGTTCTTGGCACTCTCGTGGCCCATCAGGGTGCGGCCCGTCAGCATGAGGTCGGGGCGGGCACTGTATAGGCCTTCGTCGACGAGGAAGTATTCCTGCTCCCAGCCCAGGTTGACGTGCACTTTCGTCACGTTGTCGTAGAACAGCGAGCAGACGTCGGTGGCGGCTTTGTCTACAGCACGCAGGGCACGCAGCAGCGGTGCCTTGTAGTCGAGCGCCTCGCCGGTGTAGGCAATAAAGATAGTGGGAATACAGAGGGTGTCGTCGATGATGAAGACAGGCGACGTGGGGTCCCAAGCCGAGTAGCCGCGCGCCTCGAAGGTGTTGCGTATGCCGCCGTTGGGGAAGGAGCTGGCGTCGGGTTCCTGCTGTACGAGCAGCTTGCCGCTGAAAGCCTCCATCATGCCGCCCTTGCCGTCGTGTTCCACGAAGGCGTCATGCTTCTCGGCAGTGCCTTCGGTCAGCGGCTGAAACCAGTGTGTATAGTGTGTGACACCCATCTCCTGCGCCCATTGCTTCATGCCGGCCGCCACAGCGTCGGCGATGGAGCGGTCGAGGCGTGCGCCGTTGTCGATGACATCGATGAGTTTTTCGTAAATGTCTTTCGGCAGATACTTGTACATCTTCTCTCGGTTGAAGACAAACTTGCCGAAATACTCTGACGGGCGCTGCTTCGGCGCCTCTATCTCGAGAGGACGCTTCTTGAACGCCTCTTCCACAACTTGGAATCTCAGATTCGCAGCCATTTTTAGTGTTTATTGATTATTGTTGAGGGTTGAGAGTTGAGAGATGAGGGTTGAGCTTATAATGCCTCGTCATCAGGACGCTGCAACTGTCGCCCTTTGAGCGGTGGCAAATGCCGTTTGCGGCGCAAGTAAGCCTCACGACGCTCTTCGTAATCTTGCTGGTGCTTCTCTAAGTAACCGTCAGCCATCTCCTTTATTCCTTACTCCACAACTCCTTTACTCCTTACTCCACATCTCCTTACTCCACAGCTCCTTACTCCACAACTCCTTACTCCACAACTCCTTTACTTAAACTTTGCGTAAACGGCATCAATTCTGATGGGGTCATTGGCATTGTCAGGGCCACCCACCAGTCTGACGCTGGTGAGCGACATGTCGTGGTGCACGCTGGTAACCTCCGTCTGTGCAGAATTGGTGGAGAAAGTGATGGGCACCAGCACCATCTTGTTCCAATCGGGGTGATGCTGTTCCCACATCGCATCGCTGCTCAGTCCCTCTTTGCGGATGTTCCATAACGATGTGATAAGTGCAGAGAGGTTGCTAAACGTATAGGTGTTTGTGTTGCTGTAGCCAGACTTCAGCACAGGGTCGTAGTTGTTGAATCCTGTGATATACGACATGATATTGTCGGGCACCCCGTTGTTCTCGAAGAATCGGTGCAGGCTGTCTTTCTGCACCAGGAGCAATGTCTGCGGCACAGGCAGCAGCCGGTCGTCGCTCGACAGGTTGTTCAGCCGTTGGAGGGTCAGCTTAGCAGCCAGCAGCGAGTCGCCCTCATGGTCCTGCTTCATCTGGGTCACAGGCAGCGTCACCTCCGTATAGAGTCCTGCCGGAGTCTTCAGGTAGGTATGCTGTGTCTCCTCAGCCATCACCTTCAGCGTCTCGCTGTCGTTGGTGACGCAGGTGGTCTGCAGCACTTCACGAGTACCAGCCAGCAGGAGCAGCCCCGTCACTTCTTTATTGTCGGACTTAGCCGTGTAATAGGTTCGCAGGCCTATGTCTTTCACCTTTGCGTGGAATCCCATGCCGTCGGTAATCTGGAAGAAGAAGCCAGGGCACAGTCGGTGTGTGAAGGTGAAGGAGTTGCGGAAATATTCAGGATGGTCGTAATACTGCTGCATCAAATAGGTGCCGTAGTTATTATAGACGGTGCCGTCGGTGGCGGTGTAGGGTTCATTCAGCGGTATGCGGATGCAGTCCTGATAGGAGCTGGCTGTGCGCACGCCGTCGAGCTCGCCCAGATTGGCAAAGGTGAAGACGTGGCTCTTGCTGATGCCGCCCTCGCGCACCATGCCCGCCCTCATGGGATTGAAATTGGAATAGTAGCGGATGCCTTCTTCCAAGGGGACGGCCATCTCGCTGACGCGCATCTTCATGGCTGTGAGGCTGTCGGCATCGCGGAATGGCGACGAGATGTAAAGTATGAGGTCGCACGAGTCGGCGGCGGCACGCCCGTTGTATCGGCTTGTCACCTCGCTTTCCTCTGCTATCGATGTCTTCTCCAAGAGATGGAACTGGGTGGTGAACTCGCTGATGACGTCGGCCCCTGTCTGCGGGTCTCTGACGCTGCCCAGATAGCAGTCGGCTGAGAGCGACAGCACAGAGTCGGCCATGATGGTGCGGGTCGTGACGTTGAAGATCTCCGTAGTGACGGCCAGCTTGTCGCTCTCGTTGGTCAGCGACTGACCGATGTTCAGTTCGTCTTCCTTACATGAAGAAATGGCTACCAGCGCAAATGCTGCGGCAGCCATGTATTGAAATGTCTTTAACATTTTAGCCTTTCAACTTTTATAATCTTTTATTCCACTTTTACCTTATATCAACTCGTAGAATTCCTCGTAGGCATTGGCGAAATCCTCCATATAAGGCAGCAATGGCTTGTTCTTCTCAGCAGCATACTTCGTGAGTACCGGGCTGATATCCTTTTCTGTCTGTATGACCCCATCGCTGTAGTCAATGGCCAACTTGCCAAGCTCTTCAAAGTTGAAGGGGCTCTGGTAGCCCGCCAACATCTCGGGCTTGGCATCCCGGAAGGCAATGCCCTGTACAAACTTCTCCCCCAGTTCCACAGGACTGCTCTCTGCAAAGAGCGACGTCACCACCTTGGCCTCAGCAAACGACGGCTCGTCGGCGTAGGCCGTCTTCACATAGAAAGGCACGGTAGCGCTCATCCATCCCTGACAATGGATGATGTCGGGCGTCCAGCGCATCTTCTTCACGGTTTCGAGAACGCCTCGCACAAAGAAGATGGCACGCTCGCCGTCGTCTTCCACCACTTGACGCCGTTTGGAGAAATAATCATCGTTGTCAATGAAATACACCGCCACATGCGATGACTGTATGGAAGCAACCTTGATGATGAGGGGATGATCGGTGTCGTTGATGATGAGGTTCATGCCCGACAGCCTTTGCACCTCATGCAGCTGACCGCGTCGCTCGTTGATGGCGCCCCACTTGGGCATGAATGTACGAATCTCGTGTCCTAAGTCCTGCATGGCACGCGACAATTGATGGCCCATCAGGGATAGAGGATTGTCGGCCATGTAGGGTGAAACCTCTTGGTTGATAAACAGGATTTTCTTTTTTGCCATTGCTCTTTTTTCGGGTAAATGGTTCGAATTCCTTTGCAAAGGTACGCTTTTTTTTACATAAAACCGAAGAAAACGGCCAGAAAAAGTGTATTTTTAGGAAAAAGTGACATTTTATAGCTTTATTTTTAGTCTTTTTTTTCCTTGTTTGCAAAAATTGTTGTTATTTTGCACCCGCTTTTTAACATAGGAGCATATCAACAACAAACATTCAACCCGCAACGAAATTGAAAGTATTTACAAAGATTGTTGACCTGCAGAACGCACTCTTCGACGAGCGCAAGGCAGGACGCGTCGTAGGACTGGTGCCTACGATGGGAGCGCTCCACGAGGGACATGCCTCGTTGGTTCGCCGCTCTGTGAAGGATAACGACGTCACGGTGGTGTCGGTGTTTGTCAACCCCACCCAGTTCAACGACAAGAACGACCTCAACCACTATCCTCGGACGCTGGAGGCCGACTGCCGCCTGCTGGAGGATTGCCATGCCGACTATGTGCTGGCCCCATCGGTTGAAGAGATGTATCCCACGCCCGACACTCGGAAGTTTGAGTATCCCCCTGTCTCTACCGTTATGGAGGGCGCCCACCGCCCCGGCCATTTCAACGGTGTGTGTCAGGTGGTGAGCCGTCTGTTCTACATCGTGCGCCCTGACCGCGCCTATTTCGGCGAGAAGGACTGGCAGCAGATAGCCGTCATCAAGGCCATGGTGCGCCATCTGCAGCTGCCGGTGCAGATAGTGGAGTGCCCCATCGTGCGCGAGGCCGACGGCCTGGCGAAGTCAAGCCGCAACACGCTGCTGGCTCCCGATGAGCGTGCCATAGCACCTGCTATCTTCCAAGCGCTGAAAGCCAGTGTGGAGTATGCCAAGAGCCATACGCTTTCCGAGACCCACGATTATGTTGTCAGCACCATCAATGCTGTGGATGGATTAGACGTGGAATACTTCTCCATCGTCGACGGCAACACCCTGCAGGACATCGCCAACTGGGAGGACTCGCCCTACGTCGTGGGGTGCATCACCGTTTACTGCGGCAAGACACCCATACGTCTCATCGACCACATTAAATATAAGGAGTAAGGCCATGATGATAGAAGTAATGAAGTCGAAGCTGCATTGTGTTCAGGTGACCGAGGCCAACCTGAACTACATGGGCAGCATCACCATTGACGAGGACCTGATGGATGCCGCCAACCTCATTGCCGGCGAGAAGGTGCAGATTCTGGACAACAACAATGGCGAGCGCTTTGAGACATATATCATCAAGGGCGAGCGTGGCTCGGGCTGCATCTGTCTCAACGGTGCCGCAGCAAGGCGCGTGCAGGTGGGTGACACCGTCATCATCATCTCTTACGCCCTGATGGACTTCGAGGAGGCCAAGACCTTCCAGCCCTCTGTTGTGTTTCCTCAAGACAACAGACTACTGTAGCCGACCGTCAGTGAATTTCATGTCATTTTAACTTGCCCGGCTTGTATCATTTTTCTTTACAAAAGTAAAAAGTTAGGACAACGAGAATCGATGGGAATTCACCAAATGCACATTTGGCCAGAAATTTTGCAAAAATGAGGGGTCTTCGCTATTTCGCTGACTGATAGGCGTTTAATGTTTTTAGGCATTTGTGGCGAGCCTTCCCGCTAAAAAATCTAGGCTCCGCAGAAAAATTCCCAGGCTGGGAATTTTTCTGCGGAGCCTCTTTTTGAGTGTAAATGAGCTTAAAAAATCTGCAAACAGGCCAGTTATGACGCTAAAAGGCTGCACATTTTCCGCAAAGTGCGCAAATTCTCTTGTTTCTGATGTCTGAATGAGTCCGTGATGGTCCGTGAGAAACAAAAACAAAGTACGTTTTACGGTGTCGAAGCTACCCTCATTTTTTCTAGAATGAATTTTTTCGGAGACCTGTTTTTAGGGTAAAAAATCTTTATATTATTGTCATTCCGAAAAGATGCGTGCTGTACGGATGGAGTGACATTGTTGCGTCGCTAATTAAGTCAGTTTGTTCCGCTAAGCGGACTTAGAAAAACCAATAAAAACCAATAAAAACAAGAAAAACAAATTGGTACAATAGCTATCGCCTTGTCCGCTGCATAGCTCAATGCACAGCCCTCCCCTCCCCTACAAGGAAGTGGAGGGCCTCAAGGAGTCCCTGCGGCGGGCAAGACAGTAAATAGTCTGGAAGGGACGACAGAAAAACTGACCTAATTAGCGCCATAACTATGTCACTCCATCCGTACAGCACGTACCTTTTTGCCATCTGGGGCTTTTATGCAATAAGTTTCCTGCCGAGAAACCTTTGGTTTCCTGCCGAGAAACCGATGGTTTCTCGGCAGGAAACTTTTATAACCCATGCCGCCTTGAAACTGCAGGATTCTCACATGGGTGGAAATCCATAGAAAGCTATTGTCTTTAACTCCAAAACTTGCGAAAGTTGAATCTGAAATATTTTATCAGCGAAGAAGGGACAGCGAAGAAGGGACAGCGAAGAAGGGGCAGCGAAGAAGGGACAGCGAAGAAGAGGCAGCGAAGAAGGGACAGCGAAGAAGAGGCAGCGGATAAGTTCTTGCTTTGCAAGCGGCATAGCCGAGTCCAGACCCCACCCCTGCCCCTCCCCGTAAGGGCAGGGTTCAAGAGGGGAGGGCCTCACGGAGTTCCTGCGGCGGACAAGGCGATAGCTATTGTACCAAATGAGAAAAATTACCAATTTGTTTTTCTTGTTTTTATTTGTTTTTATTGGTTTTTTCTCAGGCCGCGTAGCGGTATCAACTCACATAGATAGCAACGAAGATATGCCAGTTCAAGGATAATAGCCTCTTTTTGAATATAATGCTCTAACGCTTTACGTTGGCATCTGCCACGTAGACCGCCTCCATGCAAGGCAATCGTCATGGGGAAACGGCAAGCAGGGGGCGGGATACAGGTTAAATATTCATGTTTCTTACATTCTGGCAACATTTCATAAAGCGAAATGCCCAAGAAGACTGACTGTTTAACTTTTTTTAGACATCGGAGCGTGAAAAACTTTTGTGGTTCGCCCGCTTCTTCGTACCTTTGCAGCGAGATTTTCTTCTATACTTAACTATGATTTGGAACCCTAACAAAGAGTGCATGAGCCGCGACGAGATGAGCGCGCTCCAGGGAAAGAGACTTCACAAGATAGTGGAGTATGTGTATCACAACGTGCCGTTCTACCGCCACAAGCTGCAGGCGCTGGACATCCGCCCGGATGACATCCAGACCATTGAGGACATCAAGAAGCTGCCCTTCACCACGAAGAAGGATCTGCGCGACAACTATCCCTTCGGCCTGCAGGCGGCACCGCAGAGCGAGATTATCCGCGTGCACGCCAGCAGCGGCACCACGGGCAACCCCACCATCGTGGGCTACACACGCAAGGACATCGGCGTGTGGAGCGAGTGCATGGCGCGGTGCCTCACTGCCTACGGTGTCACCCGCAGCGACATCTTCTCCGTGGCCTACGGCTATGGCCTCTTTACAGGTGGTCTGGGAGCCCACTACGGTGTGGAGCACCTCGGCGCCAGCGTCATACCTGCGGGGACGGGCAACACCGAGAAGCACCTGAAGCTCATCCGCGACCTCGGCATCACGGGCATTGCCTGCACACCGTCGTATGCTCTCTATCTGGCCGAGACGATGGAGAAGATGGGCATCACGAAGGAGCAGATCAAGCTGCGCATCGGTGCCTTCGGTGCAGAGCCTTGGACGGAGAGCATGCGCAAGGAGATAGAGGATCGTCTCGGGCTGAAGGGGTACAACATCTACGGTCTGTCGGAGGTGATGGGCCCCTCGGTGAGCTACGAGTGCCAGATGCAGCACGGTTCGCACATCTGCGAGGACCATTTCTATCCTGAGATTATCAACCCCGTCACTTTGGAGCCGGTGCCCAACGGTCAGAAGGGCGAGCTCGTGTTCACCACGCTGACCAAGGAGGGCATGCCCGTCATACGCTACCGCACACGCGACCTCTGCCATCTGATGGACGGCCAGTGCGACTGCGGGCGCACCAGCATCCGCATGGGACGCATCGAGGGCCGCTCGGACGACATGCTCATCATACGTGGCATCAACGTGTTCCCGTCGCAGGTGGAGAGCGTCATCCTCTCGCTGCCGGAGTTTGCACCGCACTACATGCTCATTGTTGACCGCGAAAAGAATCTCGACACCCTGCTGGTGCAGGCCGAGCTGCGACAGGAGGTCTTTACGTCGACCTTCGACACGCCTGCCGCCGTCGACCAGCTGGAGAAAAAACTGGCCTCGAAGCTGAAGAGCGTGCTCAGCATCGCTGCCAAGGTGCAACTGAAGGCGCCCGGCACCATAGAGCGCAGCCAGGGCAAGAGCGCACACGTCATAGACAAGCGCAAGCTGTAATAACTGAAAAAGAACCGGGATGTGTGTTTTAAATGATGATCCGCCATTACCCGATAGTATGCACGCAATATAGAAGCAAACCGACTCCTCATGAGAATGTATCATGACAGCTACAAGCAAGGCTTGCGGTAACTCAATTCTCCCCCTTGCAAAGGGGGAGTTAGAGGGGGATTCATCTGCGCAGAGTGAATCCCCCCTTGCCCCCCCTTTGCAAGGGGGGGAATAGGTTACTGTTGCGGCGGTACGTGTTTGGCTGATAATGGTACAAAGAAAATATGAAACCATGTTTATGATTCTCTTCATGCTGCTGCCCATTGCCGGACTGGTTTACAGCGGGTGGCACCTGTGGGCGCTGCTCCCTCTGTCTGCGCTGTGGAAGACGGTCATCATCGCCTTGGGCACGCTGTGCTTCCTCACGCTGCTGCTCGACTTCAACGGCTCGCTGGAACGGATGCCCCTGCCGCTGTCAAAGGTGCTATACACGATAGGCACATCGTCGATTTTTGTGCTGATGTACGTCGTGATGGCTTTTCTGCTGCTCGACCTGGGGCGGCTCGTCCATGTGGTGCCCAAGGCATGGCTGTATCACAACTGGGTGACGACGGCTGCGCTGGCGGGCCTGCTGCTCACCGTCTTCGTCTGTGGAAACATACATTATTATAATAAGGTACGCGTACCTATTACCCTTTCTGCTCCACGCCTGCCTCATGACATCAAGGTGGTCATGCTCAGCGACCTGCATTTAGGCTATCATAACACGCGGGCCGACCTGGCTGAATGGGTGGACCTGATCAATGCCGAGCATCCCGACTTCATCCTCATTGCCGGCGACATCATTGACATCAGCACCCGTCCGCTCATGGAGGAAGGCATGGCCGAGGAGTTCCGCAGGCTGCAGGCTCCGGTGCTGGCCTGCCCTGGCAACCACGAGTACTATGCCCGTATGCCCAAGGCCCGGCAGTTCTACAAAGACGCCGGCATCGCTCTGCTCTGCGACACCGGCGTCATGGTTCAAGATGTCCTTGTGATAGGGCGCGACGACCGCAGCAATCGCTACTACCGCAAACCACTGCGCTACCTGAAAAGCCATGCCCTGACCCCCAATGAGCCTGACTCAGCCCGGCAGGCCCCGATGCCCCAGCCCGGCTACACCATCGTGATGGACCACCAGCCCTACCACTTGGAGGAGGCTGAGGAGGCCGGCATCGACTTCCAACTGAGCGGCCACACCCATCGTGGACAGGTGTGGCCAGTGTCGTGGATCACCGACGCGCTCTATGAGTGTTCGTGGGGCAAGCACCAACGGGGCAACACCCACTACTACATCTCCAGCGGCATCGGCATTTGGGGCGGCAAGTTCCGCATCGGCACACAGTCGGAATACGTCGTCGCCACCCTCAAAAGCAAATAGCATGGCCTTACGCCTCGCCGCCTTTCACGTTGAAAGGAGCGATGGTGCGGGGCTCTTCCTTCACCTGCGGCATCTTGATGGTGCCGAAGGTGTGCTCGTAGCGCATGATGTTCTCCTGCAGGGCAGCGAGCAGGCGCTTGGCATGCTCGGGAGCAAGGATGACGCGGCTGCGCACCTGCGCCTTGGCCAAGCCGGGGAGCATACGGGCGAAGTCGACGATGAACTCACTGCTGGAGTGGGTGATGATGGCAAAGTTAGCGTACTCGCCCTGAGCCTTGTCAGGGGTCAGTTCAATCTGCAGCCCTTGCTGCTTCTTTTCGTTGTCGTTCATAAATGTTGATGTTGAAAGTTGGTGTTTAGTGTTTAGTGACATTTGTGCAATCAGGACAGATGCCTTTCACGATGTGACTGGCAGAGGTGGCCAAGAATCCCGGGGGCACGGCCACCTGCGGCACGGCGACACCGTCGAAGCAATACGTGCGGTGACACTGCTCGCAGAAGAAGTGAACGTGCAGGTCGTCGTCATCATCGCCGCCGTGGCCATGACACAGCTCATAGCGCAGGGCGCCTGAGCCGTCCTCGATGGTATGCACGAGATGATGCTCGCGAAAGAGCGTCAGAGCACGGAAGATGCCCGACTTGTCGACCGACAGCAGCTTCTCCTCCAGCTCAGCCAATGTCAAAGGACGTGCCGACAGCGCCAACGCCCGCACCACGACAATGCGGTTCGACGTAGGGCGTACACCGTGATTAGCAAGCAATTCTACACATTCTTCCTGTTTCACGCCCGCAAAATTACAAAAAAATTGGAACAAAACGACAGTTTTTATGAAAAAAAACGATGATTCGCAATATGTGCCCTAAATAAAAGAATTGTTTTTTTTCATTGCAGTTATGGATAAAGGGTTTAACAATCATTTAATTACAAAAAGAAAACGTGAGCAATTACATTGCTTACGTTTCTGAGGTATCGGCAAACGCCCTTGCAGCTTAAACGAATAAAGGCCCACGCCATCAAGCGTAAACCGTCAACTTTACTCTTGCTGCTTCTGTTAATTTTGCCGATTTTCAGAAACAAGAATCAAAGCGGACGCTTCACCGTATATGTCTTAACTATTTATGTCATCCCATAGGCATTCTGGTTTTTAGGAATCAACAATTTGTATTTCTTCTATCAGCCGTACTATGGCTGGCTTCAATGCGGGTATGTCAACAGCAATGGTTTCCCAAAGCTGAACTGGGCGAATCTTATAATAACCGTGTACCAGGACATGGCGCATGCGCTCAATGTCATCCCAGTTTACTTCCGAATGGCTCGCTCTATACTCAAGTGTCAGTTTGTAGACGGCCTCACCTATGATCTCCACATGCTTCACCAATCCATAATAAACAATAGGGTCGGCTTGGGCTTCTTCCAGCGTGTGGTGATCCTTATAGTCGATAAGTACATTGGCCGCTTCAAGAATATGTCGCAGCCGCTCTATGTCCCTAACTTCTTCTCTCATATATCAGTCGTTTGTCACGGTTGGCACTTTCAATGGCGAAGGGGAGCAGACAGCCTTCCTCTATCAGGTCTACACGACGGCCCGTGCTGCGCTCCAACTCACCCATCATGTGCGAGATGGTAAGCAGCGATATACGAGCATCCTTGTCGTACTCAACGAGAATATCGATGTCGCTTTCAGGCGTTTCCTCACCTCGTGCAAAAGAACCAAACAACCATGCCTTCAGGACGGGTTGCGTCTTGAAGTATTCGGCTATTACTTGTGTCATCGCCTGTGTACTCATAGCTGTCGCATATATGATTCTGCTGCAAAAATAAGCAATTATTCCGATACTTCCAAATAAAAACGATGAAAAAGAAGCAAAGCCACCCGCTTTTTATCTTCTTGCCATTGACGATGTAGGTGTCTTTTTGGGGGAGGCCTCTGTCACAATTCTGCAAATACAACTACAGACCCCTTTTGCAGAGAAAAACACGAATCACGAAATGTAAGGTAAACATAAAAAAACACCTTTCTCATTCGCCGAAGGTACTTTTACTCAAAAAAAGCGAAAGAAAAACGTGTTTTTATTTCGCTTTTTGCGCGCTTATTTGTACCTTTGCGGCTAGAAACGAAAAAACCTTCAACTAATGGACGACGAAACAAAAGACGACATCCTCACCCCAGTTTCCCCTGAAGACCCAGAAGTATCATCGGCCTCAGAAAGCCCTGAAGACTCAGAGGCGCCATCGGCCCACTCTGACTACAAACCCGTAAACCGCTTCGACGCCTCCGTAGTGCACCACCTCAGCGGCATGTATCAGAACTGGTTTCTCGATTATGCCTCGTATGTCATCCTGGAGCGTGCCGTGCCCCACATCGAGGACGGCCTGAAGCCGGTGCAGCGCCGCATCCTGCACTCGATGAAGCGCATGGACGACGGACGCTACAACAAGGTGGCCAACATCGTGGGGCACACCATGCAGTTTCACCCGCACGGCGATGCCTCCATCGGCGACGCCCTGGTGCAGTTAGGCCAGAAAGAGCTGCTCATCGACACGCAGGGCAACTGGGGCAACATCCTCACCGGCGACCGTGCTGCCGCGCCCCGATACATCGAGGCACGCCTCTCGAAGTTCGCCCTCGATGCCGTCTTCAATCCCAAGACCACCGAATGGCAGTTGTCATACGACGGTCGCAACAAGGAGCCCATCACCCTGCCGGTGAAGTTCCCCCTGCTGCTGTCGCAGGGCGCTGAAGGCATCGCCGTGGGACTGGCCTCGAAAATCCTGCCTCACAACTTCTGCGAAATCTGCGATGCCGCCATCAGCTACCTGCACGGCGAGGAGTTTCACCTCTATCCCGACTTCCAGACGGGCGGCTCCATCGACGTGAGCAAATATAACGACGGCCAGCGCGGCGGCACATTAAAGGTGCGCGCAAAGATAGAGAAGCTCGACCAGAAGACCCTCGTCATCCGCGACCTGCCATTCTCGAAGACCGTCGACAGCCTGATAGACAGCATCAAGAAAGCCATTGAGAAAGGTAAGATCAAGGCCCGCCATGTGGACGACCTGACCAGTGCCACGGTGGAGATACAGGTGCAACTGATGCCGGGCATCTCGAGCGACAAGACCATCGACGCGCTCTATGCCTTTACCGACTGTGAAATCAACATCTCGCCCAACTGCTGCGTCATCAAGGACCAGAAGCCGCAGTTCCTCACCATCAGCGATGTGCTCATCCACTCCACCGAGCGCACCAAAGACCTGATACGTCAGGAGCTGGAGATACGCAAGAACGAGCTGATGGAGCAACTGCATTTCTTCTCGTTGGAGAAAATCTTCATCGAGGAGCGCATCTACAAGGACCGCAAGTTTGAGGAGGCGCCCAACGTGGACAAGGTCTGTGAGCACATCGACGACCGCCTGACTCCCTATTATCCCTCCCTCATCCGCGAGGTGACGAAGGACGACATCCTGAAGCTGCTGGAAATCAAGATGCAGCGCATCCTGAAGTTCAACAAGGACAAGGCCGACGAGCTGATGGCCCGCATCCGTGCGGAGATAGAAGAGATAGACCGCGACCTGAACAACCTCGTCGAGGTGACGGCCTCGTGGTTTCAGTTCCTCAAGGACAAATACGGCAAGGACCACCCACGCCTTACGGAAATCAAGAACTTCGACACCATCGAGGCAACGAAGGTGGCCGAGGCCAATGAGAAGCTCTACGTCAACCGCCAGGAGGGCTTCATCGGCACGGGGCTGAAGAAGGACGAGTTTGTGTGCAACTGCTCTGACATCGACGACATCATCATCTTCTACCGCGACGGCAAATACAAGGTGGTACGCGTGGCCGAGAAGCTCTTCGTGGGCAAGAACATCCTGTGGCTCGGCGTGTTCAAGAAGAACGACAAGCGCACCATCTACAACGTGGTGTACCGCGACGGCAGGAACGGCTCATGCTACATGAAGCGCTTCAGCATCACCGGCATCACCCGCGACCGCGAGAACGACTTGACGCAGGGCACGCCCGGCTCGCGTGTCATGTACTTCACGGCCAATCCCAACGGCGAGGCGGAGATTATCAAGGTGACGCTCGAAGCCTCCGTGCTGAACGCCCACCCGCGCATGAGCCTCTTCTTGGAGCGCAACTTCGCATCCATCGACATCAAGGGCCGCACCTCCAAGGGCAACACCCTCACCAAGTTCCCCGTACACCGCATCACGCTGAAGTCATTAGGCCACAGCACGCTGGGCGGACGCAAGGTGTGGTTCGACCCCGACGTCAACCGCCTGAACTACGACGAGCACGGACAGCTCTTAGGCGAGTTCAACGACAATGACCAGATTCTCGTCATCCTGCCTAACGGCGACTTCTACCTCACCAACTTCGACGCCAACAACCACTACGAGGACCAGCTGCTGCGCATCGAGAAGTTTGTGCCCAACAAGGTGTGGACGGCCGTGGTCTACGATGCCGACAACAAGGGATATCCCTACCTGAAGCGTTTCCTCATGGAAGGGCAGAAGCGCAAGCAGAACTTTGTGGGCGACAATCCCGCCTCACGGATGCAGCTGCTCAGCGACCAGGTCTATCCCCTCATCCGCGTCACCTACGGCGGCAAGGACGAGTTCCGCGGCAGCGAGGACATCGACGCCGAGCAGTTCATCGCCGTCAAGGGCTTCAAGGCGAAGGGCAAGCGACTCAGCACCTACGAGATAGGGAGCATCACCGAGCTGGAGCCTCTCCGCTTCCCCGAAGAGCCCTCGGAAGGCACTGAGGATGCCTCAGAGACGGCAGATGGCCCCAAAGCTCCCGAAGTGCCCGAAGAGAATCTTGACCCCGATGCCGGCAAGAGCCGCCAGCAAATCATCGACGAGATGACGGGTCAGCTGAGTCTGGACTTCTGAAGCGAGATTTTTCGATAGTTCAGGAGTTAAAGGAGTTAAGGGAGTTAAAGGAGTTAAGGGAGTTAAAGGAGTTAAAGACAATACTTTGCTATGGATCTCAACCCGGTGACAAAGGCTTTTCTTGGAGAGTCATGCATGCCCATACATAGAAGTAACAAATGGTTGATGAGGGCCGCCTTGGCACTTGTCGTTTATCACTTATTACCTATCACTTCTTCCGCGCAGAGCTATTGGCAGATAGGCTCCGGCCCGACGGAGGTGTTAGACACATACCTGTCGCAAGAGAAGTTCAGGGGCGACGGCATGACCTTCCTCATGGCGAGCGAGCGCCGCGGCGTGAAGACCATAGCGACGCAGGACGGCGACGGTAAGCCTCTGCTGATGCCGCTCCGCTGGTCCACCATCGTGCAGAACCAGCTGAGCCTGTCGGTGACCGAAGACCGCGACGACAACAAGTCGATGATGGAGGGCACTTACAACCTCTTCGTGGGGCGCTACCGCTCGTTCATCGGTGCACCGTCGGCCACGTTCCATGTGCAGGCCGGCGGTTTGGCCAATGTGGGTCTCGGCTTCCTCTACAACACACGCAACGGCAACAACCCGGCACAGGCTCGCATAGGCCTGCAGCTCATGCCGTCGGGCGTGGCCACCTGGCGCTTCAGGCTGTTCAGCACGAAGAGCGCGACAAGCGACACAGGCAAAGCCTCGCTGCGCTATGAGCTGGATGTGCCACTCGTCGGCGTGGTCTTCAGTCCCAACTACGGCCAGTCGTACTACGAGATTTTCGCCAAGGACAACTACGACCACAACATCGTGCCCACCACCTTCGTCTCGGCACCCAATTTCCGCCAGCAGCTCACGCTGAGCTGCCATGTCAGCCGCCGCCTCACGTTGCAGTTAGGCTATTTGGGCGACTACCAGCAGCTGCAGGTCAACAACATCAAGCAACATGTCTATGCCCATCGCATGATGATAGGCATAGCCAAGGGACTCTAAGAGAGTTGAGAGTTAAGAGTTGAGAGTTGCCTGCTTCTACATGGTGTCTTGGCCATGCTGAAAAAGGCAAGCAGACGAAAGTTCTTTTGTGGGTTACTGCATTTAGTTCAAGCCGATGGAGCGGCCCAGCTCGTCCCAGAAGTCGTCTTGGGTAATGGGGAACACATGGCCGAAGAGTCCGATGGACACGATGCCGTTCTTGTCGTTGAGCGAGTAATTGCCCACGCTCACCAGCATGTAGTCCTTCACAGTCACCACTTTCTTCACGCCCATCTTCACGATGCTTGGGCCTATGGTTTTCAGCACAGCGCTCTTCTCCGCAATGTCAGAGCTGATGGCTTTGTAATGGTCTTCCTCCTTCGGGCATGTCAGTACCATGGCCACGATGATGGCGATGGTGATGCCTAATGACAATAGTTTCTTCATGTTATTTCAGATTTCCAAGAATGTCGCGGGTCAGCTCACGGGTGACGGTACGGGTGGCGGCGCTGGTGGCATTCTTCACTACGCGACCGGTGGTCGACGTGCGGCTCTTGGTCTTCTTGCCCGTCACCTTGTCGCTCACCCATGTGCCCAAGATGGTGGCCAACGTGCCGGTGATGGCCGTGAGGATGGCCTTCCACACCTTCGACAGGAAGCCGGGCTTCTTCTTCTCCGTTTTCTGAGCCTTCTGTGACTTCTCGTCTTCCTCGGCGGCGGCACTCTCTTCGCTCTCGCGCATCAGCACCTCATAGGCGCTCTCGCGGTCCACCATCGTGTCATACTTGCCAAAGATGCGGCTCTGCTTGATGATGTCCAGCCGCTGCCCCTCGGTGACGGCGCCAATCTGGCTGAGCGGGAAGAGAATCTTGGCACGCTGCACCACGCTGGGAGCGCCCTTGGCATCGAGGAAGCTGACGAGGGCCTCGCCTGTCTCCAACTGCATGATGGCCTCGTCGGTCTTGAAGGCCGGATTGGCGCGGAACGTGTCGGCGGCGGTCTTCACAGCCTTCTGGTCCTTTGGCGTATAGGCGCGCAGGGCGTGCTGCACACGGTTGCCCAGCTGTCCGAGGATGTTCTCGGGAATGTCGCTCGGGCTCTGCGTGATGAAATAGATGCCCACGCCCTTCGAGCGGATGAGACGGATGACCTGCTCTATCTTGTCGAGCAGCGCCTTCGAGGTGCCGTCGAAGAGCATGTGTGCCTCGTCGAAGAAGAAGACGAGCTTCGGCAGTTCCAGATCGCCCACCTCGGGCAGCTTCGAGTAGAGCTCGCTCATCAGCCACAGCAGGAAGGTGGAGTAGAGTTTGGGCTGCATCATCAGCTTGTCGGCAGCCAGGACGCTCATCACGCCCTTGCCCTGCTCGGTCTGCATCAGGTCGTAGATGTCGAAGGCCGGCTCGCCGAAGAAATCGTTGGCGCCCTGCGCCTCCAACTGCAGCAGCGCACGCTGGATGGCGCCCACGGTCTGAGCCGAGATGTTGCCGTATTTCGAAGTGTATTCTTTAGCGTGCTTTGACACATAGTCGAGCATGGAGCGCAGGTCCTTGAGGTCAAGGATGAGCAGCCCGCGGTCGTCGGCTATGCGGAAGGCAATGTTCAGCACGCCGTCCTGCGTCTCGTTCAGGCTCAGGAGTCGGCTCAGCAGCTGCGGCCCCATCTGGCTGACGGTGGCGCGCATGGGGTGTCCCTGCTCGCCGAAGACGTCGTAGAAACGCACAGGGCATGACTGGAACTGCGGATTCTCCAACCCGAATTCCGGCAAGCGCTTCTCTATGAAGCCGCTCATCTTTCCCGTCTGCGAGATACCGCTGAGGTCGCCCTTCATGTCGGCCATAAAGCAGGGCACGCCTGCCTGGCAGAATGATTCGGCCATCACCTGCAACGTCACCGTCTTTCCTGTACCCGTGGCACCCGCTATCAAACCGTGGCGGTTGGCCATCTTACCTATCACACTCAGCGCGCCGTCAGCGCAGTGGGCAATGTAGAGCCCGTGTTCTTTGTCGTACATACGCTTCTTTTTGTCATAAAACTCTTGCAAAGATAGTAATTTCCCATTAAACAGCAAATAAAATCGAGTAAAAGTTTAAAAAATATCAGCTGAGCGGATGAAACGACCCCCCTTAGCCCCTTCGGGGCTTTTTGCCGCTCCTTGCCCGCCGCGTAGTTCAATGCGCAGCCGTCCCTCCGGGACTTTTTGCCGCTCCTTGCCCGCCGCGTAGTTCAATGCGCAGCCATCCTCGGGGCTTTTTGTCGCTCCTTGCCCGCCGCGTAGCTCAATGCGCAGCCATCCCTCCGGGGCTTTTTGCCGCTCCTTGCCCGCCGCGTAGTTCAATGCGCAGCCATCCCCTCCCTTCAAGGGGAGGGGTTAGGGGTGGGGTCTGTAATATCAGTAATATTCTGTCAGCGAAGAACGGGGCCGAGGAAGTATCAGCGAAGAGTGAGGGCGAAGAGTGGGCTGCAAAGAAATGGCAGCAAAGAAATGGCAGCAAGAAGTGGCAGCAAGAAGTGGCAGCAAAGAACATTACTGACATTACAGACCCCACCCCTAACCCCTCCCCTTGAAGGGAGGGGAGGGCCTCACGGAGTCCCTGCGGCGGGCAAGGAGCAGCCCTCCCTCCCCTTGAAGGGATGGCGAGGCCTATGCGTCGGCAAAGAGCTTGCCGTCGCTGAGGGTGACCTGAAGCACGGTGTACTCGCTGTGGAAATCGTTTTGCAGGCGGTCGAGATAGCGGGCGCACTCCCATTTGCACATCGACAGGTCGTGGAGCAGATAGTTGCCGCAGGTCTCAGGCGTGGTGGCAGGCACCTCGGTCTGCTCGAGAATCCACTGCAGGCACCTGACGGTGAGCTGGCGCATGTCCTCAGCGGTGTAGCTGCCCGTCATGATGATGTACATGCCCGTGAGGCAGCCCATGGGACCTACGTACACCACGTCGCCCTTCACCTCGCTGTTGCGAAACCACGTGGCCATCAGGTGCTCGATGCTGTGAATGGCGGCGGGTGCCACGGCGGGCTCTTTGTTGGGCTCGGTAATGCGCAGGTCAAAGGTGGTGAAACCCTTGTCTTCGCGTGACACGTAGATGCCGGGCTTCAGGTGCGTGTGGTCGATGGTAAAACTCTTGATGACTTCCATTTTTCTTTCTGCTTTGTGTATTTATTAGATGAATCGTGGGGCAAAATTACAAATAATTGCGAGTAACACAAAATAAACTTGTTCTTTTTTTGGCCATTTCATCGGAAAAATGTATCTTTGCAGTATCTAATACAATCACCACGATTTGTAAAATCTAAAATAAACTATGATGAACTAAATGAAACGTTTGATTCTCACCGCCATCCTTCTTGTTGTTTGCGGCGTGTGTGTCGATGCCCAGACCCTGCGCGGCACTGTGACTGATGCCATTAGCGGCGAAACGCTCATCGGCGCTACCGTGAAAATTGCAGAGCTTGACGGCAAGGCCGCTGTGACTGACATTGACGGCAACTACCGTATCGACGTCGGGCAGTCGGGCCGTTACACGATTGAGACCAGCTATGTGGGCTACGAGCCCAGCGTGATGAAGGAGGTGCTCATTGCCGGCGCCAAGGAGGTGGTGATCGACTTGGCCTTGCAGGAGAACAATCAGGACCTGGGCGAGGTGATTGTTCGTCCGCGTGTGAACAAATCGTCCACGGTCAATACGTTGGCGCTTGTCGGCGGTATGATGCTGTCGATGGAAGAGGCCAGCCGTTATGCCGGCGGCTATAACGACCCGGCACGACTGGTGACGGCCTTCGCCGGTGTGGCCGGACAGGGCGACGGCAATGGCATATCGGTGCACGGCAACGCTCCGCAGTTTATGCAGTACCGACTGGAGGGCGTTGAAATCTTCACACCCAACCACTTCTCCGGCCTCTATGATGCCGGCTTTGGCATGGTGAGCGCGCTGAACTCGAATGTCATCACCAACAGCGACTTCTTCGTGTCTACTTTCAACGCCAACTACAACAATGCGCTGAGCGGCGTCTTCGACGTGAAGATGCGTCCCGGCAACAACGAGAAATACGAGAACGGCGTGCAGGTGGGCAGCGTAGGCATAGAGTGGACCAGCGAGGGCCCGCTGTCGAAGAAGACCAACGCCAGCTACATCCTCAACTATCGCTTCGGCTTCACCACCGTGGCCCGTGAGTTGGGACTTATCGAAACCCAAGGCTCGCAGTATGACTTCCAGGACCTCTCGTTCAAACTCAATTTCCCCACGAAGCACTCGGGCACCTTCTCCGTCTTTGCCCTCGGATTCATTGACAAGTCGTGGGACGTGGAGCTTGACCTCGACGACATCCACTCCATCTACGATGCCACCGACCAGACAGGCCACCTCTATAACGTTGCCGCTGGCGTGTCGCACAAAATTCACTTCGACAACAAGTGGACGTGGCGCACCACCGTGGCCTACAACATGCAGCACAACAAGGTCGATTTGGAATACTGGAGCCTGAACCTCGACGCCAGTCACAAGCCCATAGGCTTTGAAGGCAAGAACTATCCCTTCAGCTATCTGAAGCAGAACGAAGACCGCGTGGTCATCAACACCGAGCTGTCGCGCCAGGTCACACCGCGATGGCTGACACAGTTTGGCGGCGAATACTCGCACCGCTTCTTCGACCTGAGCTATCGCACCGCCGACAACGTCTACGACCCTGTGCCCGCCACGCCCTACTACGCCACGAAGGACGACACGGGACTGGCCTCCTTCTTCTGGTCAAACCTATGGAAGCCCGCTGAGGGCTGGAGCATGAACCTTGGCCTGGCAGGCAGCTATTTCCTGCTCTCGAAGGATGCCAGCATAGAGCCTCGCGTCAGCGTGAAATGGGAGCCCGACACCCGCAACTCTTTCTCCGTGGGCTATGGCCTCCACTCCATGATCGAGAAGCTCGATGCCTACTTCCTGCGCGATGCTGCCGGCAACCTCGCCAACAAAGACCTCGGCCTCTCAAAGGCTCACCACGTGCTGGCCACCTACACCCATAAGTGGACCGACAACCTCGTGATGCGCCTCAATGCCTACTACCAGTATGGCTTCGACACCCCCGTAGGCATCAACGGCAGCACCTACTGCACCGTCAACCGCCTGTTCAACTATGTCGACGAGCCGCTGGTGAACAAGGGCAACACCCGCAACTACGGTGCCGACATCACCCTCGAGCAATACATGAGCCACGGCTTCTACGGACAGGTGAACGGCTCGCTCTTCAAGGCCGAATACCGTGGACTCGACAAGAAATGGCGCAACCAGATGTTCGACCGCGGCTACATGGTGAAGTTGCTGGGCGGAAAGGAGTGGATGCTGGGCAAGCGTAAGCAGAACGTGTTCAACGTCAGCGTCAAGTACACCCTGCAGGGCGGCTTGCGCCACACGCCCATCGACCTCAACGCCATGCGGGCCAATGTGGCTGCAGGCATCATCGACCCCAATCCCATCTACAAGGACGACGAGGCCATGACCTTGCAGTATGATCCCACCAGCATCGTCGACCTCACCGTCAGCTATAAGATTAACGGTCGCAAGCTGAGCCACACCATCGCCTTCGAGGGCCTCAACATCCTGCAGAACGAGACACCCTATGCCCAGCGTTACGACCTCACCACCGGCGAGCTGCGCTATGACAAGAGCGGCATCTCGCTGCCCAATCTCTACTACCGCATAGACTTCTAACCCCCGAACCGTGCCTTGCATGCGCTCTTCTTGCGTCCCTTCGACAATATGAAAAAGACTCTATCACTATTATTATGTCTGCTGGCCCTGCCGCTGCTGCTGGGTGCGCAGGAGAACGAATTTGTGAAAGGTGCCGACGTGAGCGGCCTGCCGCGGCAGGAGCAGCGTGGCGTGACGTTCCACGATCGCGACGGCCACGAGCGCGAGTGCCTGGAGCTGTTGAAGAACGACTACCAGATGTCGGCCATCCGTCTGCGGGTGTGGGTGGAGCCTACGCGCGATGGCTCGTGCGACAAGCACCAGCTGTTGGCCATGGCTCTGCGTGCGAAGGCGCTGGGCATGGACGTGATGGTGGACTTCCACTACAGCGACTGGTGGGCCGACCCGGGCAAGCAGCCCATACCCAGGGCGTGGGCCGGCCACAGCTATGAGCAGATGAAGGAAGACCTGCGCCAGCACACCATCGACGTGCTGACGCTGCTGAAAGAGAATGGCGTGGCGCCGCGCTGGGTGCAGGTGGGCAACGAGACCAGCAACGGCATGCTGTGGACGGTGAAGACCAACGAACACGGCTGGGAGTTGAAGGATGAGAATGGCAAGACGACCATCACCGAGAGCATGGGGCACATCAGGACAGAGCCGGAGCATTATGCCGGCTTCATCCGCACCGGCTACGATGCCGTGAAGGAGGTCTTCCCTCTGGCCATCGTCATCGTGCATTTGGACAACGGCCATAAGCCCGAGCTCTACGACTGGAACCTCGGCACGCTACTGAAATATGGCGGCAAGTTCGACATGATCGGCATGTCGCTCTATCCTTATTGGGCGCGTCAGGGTCATCCCGAGCTGCAGGCCGACCAGGTCATCAGCGACTGCATTGCCAACATCCGCCGCGTCAGCGAGAAGTTCGGCTGCGACGTGATGATAGTGGAGACGGGCTTTGAGGTGAACGAGCAGCAGCCGGCGGTGATGGACGAGGGCCGGCGGCAGCTGTCGCGCATCATCCGCGAGGCTCGCACCAACACCGGCGGCCATTGCCGCGGCGTCTTCTACTGGGAGCCGCAGACCCTGCCCGGAGGCTACAAGCTGGGCGCCTTCGGCAGCAACGCAGGCCCCACAGCCATCATGGAGGCCTTCGTGGAGTGATAAGCAGGTTAGGGCCTTTAACTCCTTTAACTCCTTTAGTTATTCGTTCAATAATTGTAGGATTTTCTTCACATCCTCTTCCCGTTCTTTGGGGATGATGCCAGCCTTGGTGAATTGGTTGAAGTCATCAAGGAATGAGTCTTTGAATTCATTTTTGTATTTGCGGTAAAGCGGTTCCGCATCAGCCATTTTCCCTTGGAGAAGAAGAGCAGCAGCAAGATTAGTGTTGAACATAGATTGCGCCGGCAAAAACGAAATGGCTTTTTTGGCATATTCTTCGGCTTCAGCGTATTTCTTTACCATGATGGCCGTATAAGCGGTGTTATTGTAAGTTTCGGCAATGTTTTGCTTTTGTTCCTCGCTCGTTATTGGCATTTGCTGCACAAGATGGCATAAATCGGCCAGATGCGGATAGGCTTCACTGTATTTGTTCTCTTTTAGCTCACAATAGGAAAGGTATTGCAGCGTTGAAAAATAAAGAGGCTTTACCATCTCGGGGTATGCATTCTCTTCATAGAGTGGCTTGCAAATGTTATAGGCTTCATCAAACAGGGCATAACTCTTGATAATGTTTTCGTGTGACAAGTAGAAAGATCCGACAAAGAGTAGTGAACCGGCAAGCCCGATCTGCTGTTTGCGGTTGTCTTTTGCTTCCATTCTCTGATATGCCAGTCCTTCCTCGTATGCTTCGAAACTTTTCGCTGTCCTGCCAGTCCTGCTGTAAAGCACTCCAAGATTGTTGTATATTTGGCACATGCTTATATTGCGGTTCATGTTAGATTCTTTTTGTAACACCTTTTCATTCTCGATGGCCTCCTTCAGCAAATCTTCCGCTTTGCCGTACTCGTTGTTTTCCATGTACAGTACAGCCAGATTGGTCAGGTTGGACGACAGCGACTCTCTCCGTAATACGGGGTATTGCCGATTAAGAGCCAAGGCTTCTTCAAGCAGCGCCTTACTGTCTTCCTTTTTCCCCATCTCCATGTAAATAGCGCCCAAGCCGTTTAAAGAACCGGCAAATTCAGAAAAGACGGCAGGCTCTTTTTGTGCGTATGGCCGCATCAGGGTAATAGCTTCTGACAGATATTCGATGGCGTGTGACATGTCCCCTTTATCCCTATAATGGAATCCGTATGCTAATAATGCATGGAACAGGTTGCTGATATTGGCATCTGGATTCTTTGCGTAAAGCTCTGAAAATATGCCCTTTGCTTCATTAAAATATTTTTCAGCGTTTGCTGGGTCGCCTAGATTGGAATAGACATTTCCCAAGGTAATAAGCGTCTGTCCAAGATTTTGCTCAAAAGCCACGTTCCCTTTTCCCGCTTCCTTTCTTTGCAGCTTTTCTGCCTCCAACAAGGACTTCAGGGCCTTGTCGTGTAGTGATTGGCTTTCATTCAAGATGCCATAGGCATTCAGCACTTGGCAATATTCTTTGATGTATAAGACTTCTCCTGTTTCTGACAATTTCTTGAATATGGCTTGGGCTTCCTCCATTAGTTTCCCTGCTTCTTCCGTTTTGTGAGTCTGCATGTAGTTCGTTGCCAAATTGCTAATTGTTCTGGCATAACTGGAAATAAGATATGGATACTTCTCCATCAATTGCCGTTGAATGCTCAATGCTTTCAAACTGGCTATCTCAGCCTCTTTGTGTCTGTTGGTGTGTAGGCAGATGATGCTATATGTATTATATGCTACACTCCTTCCGATCATGTGCCTTTCATCTTCGTCACCTTTCAAGTCATTTGCTTGAATGAGTTTTTGGCAATATATTTCAGCTTGTTCGTACTGTTGTTGCTTAAGACAAAAATTGACATAATTATAGATCTCCTCGGTAGTATTCACCCTGTCTGCCCAGCCTTTTAATAATTCTCCGGCCTTTTGCCATTCGTTGTTTACTTTGTATGCCTCAATCTGGGCTTTGAGGCTCTCAATGGCTTCGAGGCTGTCCTGTGTGGCTTTCGCCTTGGCTTGTTCGCCAACCGATATGAGCTGATCGGCTTGCTGACTGGTCGTGATGGCTTTGGAGAGTTTCTCCAAGTAGTGGCCCTGCTCGAAAAGCATGATGGCCTTTTCCACTTCGCCTTGGTTGAACAGCTCGACTGCCTGCTGAGCCAGCGTGTCGATTTCGCTCTCGTCAATACGGGCAAAAAGATCGGCATACTCACTGATATTCTTGTTCAGCCGGCCTAACTCATCATAAGCCTTTTCAAGGGTAGCCTCATACTCAGCCTCCTTGATCTTGCTGGCATTTAATTGGGCCTCCAGCTCTGTCTTCAGCTTGTCGTATTTCATTCTGGCCTCGCGCCTGCCGATGGCGATGAGTTTTTCCTTCTGCTTCTCGAACTCATCGGCGTTGCAGAGTATCAGCCTCAGTGGCTCCTTGCGGATGCTCCACTCATCAACAGCCTGCTGGTTGAACACCATCATCTCACGTTTCTTCACCGTCACTTGTCCGATGCGGTCGCCCATTTGCTTTCCTGTCAAGGTCAATACAAAATTCCCGTTCTCTGCACTGACGGTTGATCGTCGGTTGGCGTCATAAGAGATGGTGACGTTGCCTAATGGCGTTCTGGCATTCTTTCCATTATACTGATAGGCCACACCCTGCTGCGTCTGGGCTGACGCAATGAGGGATGTCATTACAACAAATAGTAGAATAGTGTATTTCTTCAGTTTATTCTTCATTTCTTTTCACAGTATGACGGAGATTACTCACAAAGTTTGTCTATTCGCTATAATTGTGTGACAGGAATCCGTTCTTGGGTCATCATGTATGTTTAACTATTCCCACACCGACAGTTTTGTTCTTTATACGGATTGCAAAGACTAATCCTTTGTTTATTGGAACAAAATTGTTTAAAACAGCCTTTACAGGAATGTAGGCATTAGGACTAATGTGATTGATTCCATTGGGCAGTACAAGCTTTCCTGCCACTTCAGCCGTTCTAATGCAGAATGTCAATGGTTGGTCGCTTGTTGTTTCGAAGCCGCTGTTTCTTACCTTCATATCGGAAAAGAAAAGGCAATCGCAATATAATGTATTACTTTCTGAAATAGAAGATGGTTGAGACACCACCTGCCCAATGGAAACGTCCGATTTGTCCAATCCTCTGAGCGTTAACCCAATTGTATCTCCGGGATGTGCCACGTCTATCAATTTTCTATATTTCTCAAGCCTTGTACATACTGTGGATATGTTCTTCCCAAATCCTATCACTGACAGACTGTCGCCAACTCTTAGCGTCCCACTTTCCACCATTCCTGTCACAACAAGTCCTCTGCCTGTGATGAAGAATGTCTCTTGAACGGCTAAGAGAAAAGGCTGGCTTGCACTCCCCATATTGCCTTTCTTTACCAATGACGTAAACTCTTCTTTGCTATACGCCAGTTCCATCCTTGGCAACGAAGGTTTCTTGTCGATTTTCAGCCAATGGCCAATGTCTTTGATGAGTTTGGCTATTTCTTCATTTGATTGTGCGTTTACTTGCTGCTTTTTGGGGAACATGAAAACAAACCAACTAATCAGCTCTGTGCCATCAATGTTTACGAAAACGATTCTTTTGTTACGTTCCTGAGCATAGTTCAATTCTCTGATTGTCCAATCGTTCTCATAGTTTTGAATTGACTTGTGTGACTTGGAATACATGAAGAGGATGATTTCTGCTTCATCAATTGCCCTTATTATTACGCTGACGAACTGAGCATTACTTTCAATCCCGCTAATGTCCATCCAACATTCAACATTCAATTCCTTTTGAATCCTGTTGACAACAGATAGAATCTTCTCTTTGTCTTTGCGCTTATATGATACAAATATCTTGGCCATGGACTATTGCTCTTAAAAATATTTCTTCTTTATGCTTTCATCACCTCACTACCCGTTCTTCGATGAGTATCACATCATCGGGCTCCCATGAATCTTGTGTAGTTCAAGGGTGTCGGCCATAGGGTTAAACCATCGCGTTTCAGGGTTGGCGCCATGCGTTGTGCCTTCGACGCTGAAGAAGTGTCTCTGCTATGTACGCTCTGTAGCGGTGTGACTACTTGTCGTCTTTGACGTTGTCTATCTGCTGGTTGATGCAGGTGCTGAACTGCAGCGGGTGCTTGATGTAGTCGTAGCGGTTGGTGGCCTCGCCTGTTGTCACATAGACGCTGCCGTAGCCGAAGAGGCGGCCTGTGATGGACTGCTCGATGCGGATGCCCTCGCACTTGCGCAGCAGCAGCTCAAACGACGTGCGCTTGACAATGCCTTTCTTGAAGATGAGGCGCCTGGTGGTGAGCACATACTGCTTGCCACCGTCGATGGTGACTGCCCAGAGGAAGACGGCGAGCCACACGGCCAGCACAAGGATGAGGCGCAGCAGGAAGCTCCAGCTGCTGATGAAAAAGAGACCGATGGCCAGTAAGGCAATGACGCATGGCCAGAAGAAGACGATGGGGTGGAACTTGGCTTCGTACACCACTTTCTCGCCCTGCATGAGGTTTTTCTGTATGTATCCCATAATAAATAATGTGTAATGGTGGCGTTCTGATAAAGGTGTTGCAAAAATAGCAATTATTCTTTGAACGTCCAAATAAAAAGCGTGGAATCTTGGCTCGCCTGAAGAAAAAACCGACCTGTGCGGTTGCCTTGCTGGGGAGAACGGCAGGGGAAGCCCTTAAAGAATGGAGGGAGGCTTTTCAGCTACCGTTCTTCGGCCCTCAAAAAAGTCCGAAGGCTTCGGACTGTTTGTCCGAAGGCTTCGGACGGTCTGTCCGAAGGCTTCGGACGACTCGTCCGAAGGCTTCGGACAAAAATCATCTCGCAGGAATTGCTACGAATGGTATTGGTGCTGTCCGGCTTCTACGTGCTGTACGGAACCGTCGGGCAGGTAGATGTCGGCCTCGGCGCCCTGGGGAATGGTGACGTCGACGGTCCAGTGGCTGCGGTCGGGCGTGGCCGTCCAGTGGCAGGCGATGAGGCCCTGTGGCGAGCGCAGGCTGGCGTTGGCCCATGTGAGGCTGCCCACCATCTGCGGTTCGATGACGATGTGACGCCAGGCTACGCTGCCCTCTGCCTGCCGGATGCCGCCGGGTGCCTGGAAGAGCCATTCCATCAGGTGGCCGAGCATGAGGTGGTTGTTCGACACGTTGTCGTAGGCCTGCCAGCTCTCGGTCAGTGCCGTGGCGCCCTGCCGCAGCTGCCAGGCGTAGCCGGGAATGTCGTCTCGCTGACTGACCTGCCAGATGAGTTGCGAGCAGCCGCCTTGCTGCAGGGCTTGCAGGACATAGCGGAAGCCTACGTCGCCTGCAGTGATGAGGGGTGGGAGTTGAGAGTTGAGGGGTGGTTGTTGAGAGTTGAGAGTTGAGAGTTGAGAGACATTTGTTGAGAGTTGAGAGACATTTGTTGAGAGTTGAGAGACATTTGTTGAGGGATGAGGGTTGAGGGGTGGGAGATTTGACATGCGGCTGCTGATGTCGTTGACCAGCGATTGCTGTACGGCATCGCGGTTGTCGTCAGTCACCAGATTCATATAGAGGGCCATGGCGGAGGCTGTCTGACTGCCATTCTCATACTGGCGTTTCTCGCTGTTCCAGAAACGCTGGTTGAAGGCCCGCTTCACGTCGGCGGCCATGGCGGTGAAGCGCTGGGCGTCGTCGTCGCGGCCTAATAGCTGTGCGATGTGGGTCATGGTGAGCAGGTCGTAGTGATACATCGCCGTGGCCGAGAGGGCGACAGAGGTGAGCTGTGCCTTGCCCGGCCGCTCGGGGCCTATGTCGTACCAGTCGCCGAGGCCGTAGTCGAGGATGTTGTCCACGGTGCGGCGCTGCAGATAGTCGATGTAGCGCTTCATCGCGTCGTAGTGGCGGCGCAGGGCGCTGTCGTCGCCATACCACAGATAGGTGTACCAGGGGCAGAGAATGAACGAGGCGCCCCATTCGGGTGTGTCCTCGAAGCCGCTGCCCTTGCCGAAGTCGGTGTATTCGGGCGCGATGGTGGGTATGGCTCCGTCGTCGTGCTGCGAGACGGCCATGTCGTCGGCTATCTTGTTCATCAGTGCCCGCATGTCGTAGCGGTACATCATCGAGGCGGCCATGAGGTGGTTCTGCTCCTGCCAGCCCAGTTTCTCGCGGGTGGGGCAGTCGGTGGTGATGCTGGCGAGGTTGCTGCTGATGGCCCAGTCGATGAGGGTGTAGATGTTGTTGAGCAGGGTGTCGGAGCACTCGAAGTGTCCTGCCTCCATGACGTCGGCCGAGGTGTGGAGGGCTGTCAGGTCGAGAATCTCCACCTCGTCGTCGGCCTCCACCTCGATGTAGCGGAAGCCGGTGTAGGAGAACTGTGGCTGCCAGGTCTCGCCCTCGGCGTTGCCGCTCAAGGTGTAGGTCCACGCATACTTGGGCGCACAGCGCTGGTAGGCGTGGCCGTCTTTCAGCAGCTCGGCAGGGCGGAGGGTGACGGTGGCGCCGCGCTTGCCGCGCACCGTGAGTCGCACGATGCCGGAGCAGTTCTGGCGGGAGTCGAAGATGAGGGGGCGGGAGGTGGGGGACTCTGTAGGCGGCCCCGCAAATATGCGGGGCATCCGACCACCAGCCATGGGCAACTCGGCCTTGATGCGGAGGCGCGTGCGGTCATCCTGCAGTTTCAGCGGGGCGCTCCAATGGGGGCGGGTGATGACGACGGGCTTCTTCGGCGAGGTGAACGTGGCGTCGTAGGTCTCGCCGCCGAAGATGCTGCTGTAGCGCACGGGGCTCTCGCTCACCGTCCATGAGGCATCGCTGACAATGGTCTGCCGCTGGCCGTCTTCATAGTCGATGTGCAGGGCGAAGAGCAGCTTCGGCGCACCGCAGGAACCCGCAAACTTGTGGTAGCCCTGCAGGGGGATGTCGTACATGCCGCCGCCCAGCATGACGGTGATGGAGAGTTTAGAGTTTAGAGTTGAGGGTTGAGAGTTGAGAGATGAGAGTTGAGAGTTTAGAGTTGAGAGTTGAGAGACATTTGTTGAGGGTTGAGAGACATTTGTTGAGGGGTGAGAGACATTTGTTGAGAGATGAGGGGTGACGTCGAAGGTGTTGTAAAGCAACTCCTTGTTGTACATCGTCCAGCCGGGGTCGAGGAAATGCTGGCCTACGCGCTGGCCGTTGATGAACAGCTCGTATTGGCCCAAGCCGCAGACGCTGGCCTGTGCACGCTTGATGGGGCTCTGGCGCAACGGCACCTGCCGCTCAAACACTGGCAAGGCATACTGCTTGAGCGACTGGCCCTTTTCTGACGATTTCTTTAGCAGGTGGATGTGGGGAAAGAGGATGGTGGAGTCGGCTTCCATGGCTATCCATTGTGCGCCCTCGAACACATCGTTTTGTGCGCACAGCGTGGCTGCCCACCACAGCATGACCACAAATGAAACAATGACTCTTCTCACCATAGGTACTCTTTGACTCCTTGGCCATGCCGTTCCATCAGGCGCCGCATGGAGGCGCGGATGGCGTGGCGGTTTTTCTGCTCCATGCCGGTGAGCACCGAGTCGGGCACGTCGATGGGCAGGATGCGGTAGTTGTGCCGGTTGTTGCTGTCGGACGGACGGCTCACCCAATAAAGCATGTAGCTGCAGTCGGTCAGCTTGGTGTCAGCGTGTCCCCCCTGCTGAGCAGACTGCTTCTTCGTCAGCTCCATTTTCACCATGTATCCGCCGTAGGTGTTGGGCTTCGACTGATTGCTGATGACGTTGCCCATCGACCATGCGACGAGGTGCAGGCTGTCGGGGCTGAGCTCCAAGGGCTGCGCCACGTGCGGGTGTCCGCCGATGACGTGGTCCACACCGTTGCTGATGAGCCAGTGGGCCAACTCACGCTGCTGTGGCGACGGCAGCTGCTGGTACTCGATGCCCCAGTGCGGCAGGGCGATGATGACGTCGGGCTGCATCGCCTTCGCCTTCTCCAGGTCGGCGCGAATCTGCACCGTGTCTATCAGGTTGACCACGTTGGGCTCTTCCACCGGCAGACCGTTGGTGCCATAGGTGAAATTGAGCAGCACCACGCGGATGCCGTTCTTCTCAAGCAAGAAGGGATAGGTGTCTTCACGTACATTACTATTAATATAGGTGCCTAAGTGCGGCACGCCCAAGGAGTCCATCATGGCAATGGTTCGCTCCAAGCCCTTGCGGCGGCTGTCCACGCAGTGGTTGTTGGCCGTGAGCAGGATGTCGAAGCCCGCATCGATGCAGGCCTGCAGATACTCGTCGGGCGCCCGGAACTGCGGGTAGCCGGTGTAGGGCTTGCCGCCCAGCGTCACCTCGAAGTTGGCAATGGCCACGTCGGCGCGCTCTATCTCGTCCTTCACGCTGGCGAAGCACTCGTCGTAGTTGTAGGTGCCGTTGCCCGTCTTATAGTCGGTCGTGTTCAGACGTGCCTGGTTCTGCCCTCGCTCAAATGCCGCCTTGATCTGCGGCCCGTGCTGCATCAGGTCGCCCGCTATGATTAAGTTGAGGGTTGAGGGTTGAGAGTTGAGAGATGAGTGTTGAGCGTTGAGCGTTGAGTCGGCAGGCTCCTGCTGGGTTCTTTTGCCGTTGGCCTGGCACGATGTGTGTGCCACGAAAAGCAATGCCAGCACGCACAATTTCATGGTCTGCCATTGCAATGGATAGCCGCTTCTGTCCGAAAACCGGTGGATGGAGTGTCGCATTTCTATGGTCTGATTTCTGTCCGTTATATTGCGGGGCAAAGATACGAAAAAATCCCGAAGCGTCAAAGCGTTTCGGGATTATTTTTGCACTTACCAATCTGTTGGGTAGCTACTTGCGGTTGCTGTTGGTGATGAGCTCCGTCAACTGTGCGTTGAAGGCATCGGCAGCGAGCAGTTGCTCGATGGTGAGGTGCATGCGGTATCGCCAGTAGTGCCGTGGGTTGGCGGGGATGTTGATGCGCTCGGCGTTCTGGTCGGGCAGGCGCAGCTGCTCGTCGATGCTGAGCCAGTCCTGCAGCGAGAGGAGGCAGAGCATGGATGGCGACATGAGGTGCCGGCTGACAATGTCCTTGGCCAGCCATCCGGGCAGCGGGTGTGGTGCCTCGCCTGAGCGGTAGAGCATGGTGTTGTAGTATTTCTGCGTGCGCTCCGCGTCTTCGTCCCACCACTGGCGCAGGGTGGACATGTCGTGTGTGGAGATGGTGCATACCGAGCGGTAGGGGTTGCGTGAGAGGTGTCCGAACTCTACGGCAGGGTCTTTCGGCATCGACTGTATCTCGAGCGAGAGGATGCGCAGCTCGTTCATCACCCAGGGCACGCAGTCGGGCACCATGCCCAGGTCTTCGGCGCAGCAGAGCATCCGTGTGGCCTGCGTCAGGCGCGGCAGTTTCTTCATGGCTTCCTCATACCAGAAGTGGTTCATGCGGCGGTAGAAGTAGTCGTTGTAGAGGTTCCAGAAGCGCTGGCGCTCGTCTTCGTTGAGCAGAGTCTGGAACTGGGGCAGCTTGGTGGCATTGATGCGCGGATGCCAGGCGTTGAGGTCATGAGGCTGATGGGCTTTGGCCTTGTGGTCGGGCAGGAAGAACTCTTCGTGGAAGGGCACGCCGTAGGCCTCCACCTCCTCGCGCGTCATGGGCAGCGATGGCTGGAACTGTCCGTAGAGTCCGCTCTTCTCGGGCATGGGAATCTCCCAGATGCGGAAGAAGCCGAGGACGTGGTCTATGCGGTAGGCGTCGAAATACTGCGCCATCTTGCGGAAGCGCCGCACCCACCACTGGCAGCCGTCACGCATCATCTCGTCCCAGTTGTAGGTGGGGAATCCCCAGTTCTGCCCGTCCTCGCTGAAGGCATCGGGCGGTGCTCCGGCCTGTCCGTCGAGGTTGAAGTAGCGCGGCTCGGCCATCACGTCGGCGCCGTCGCGGTTGACGCCGATGGGTATGTCGCCCTTGAGGATGACGCGCTGCTGGCGGGCGTACTCGTGGGCGCTGTGCATCTGCTGGTCGAGATAGAACTGTATGAAATACCAGAACGTCTCTGTTCCGCCCTCGTCTCTCTTCACGCAGAACTTAGCATAAGGCTCGAGCCACCCTTTGTTCTGCTCCACGAAGTCCTTGTAAGCCTTGGTGCGCCGCACCTTGGCACCCTCCTGAGCGAACAGCTCGCGCAGATATTCCATCTTCGTGGCGAACATGCGCTCGTAGTCTATCTGTGGCAGGGCGTTCAGCTCCTGGCGCAGCTGCTCGTAGTGGGCGCGGCGCTTCTCATCTTTTAATAAGGGCAGCTGCCGGAAGTCCATGTACTGCGGGTGCAGGGCGTAGATGCTGATGCTGTTGTAGGGATAGCTGTCCTGCCACGAGCCTGTGGTGTTGGTGTCGTTGATGGGCAGCACCTGCAGGATGCGCTGGCTGGTCTTGGCGCACCAGTCCACCATCAGTTTCAGGTCGCCGAAATCGCCCACGCCGAAGCTGCCCTCTGAGCGGAGCGAGAAGACGGGGATGACGGTGCCGGCGCCCTTCCAGGAATAGAAGGGGAAGTAGGCCTGCGGCAGCTCGTAGACGAAGACGCCGTCTTTCTGCACGCCCACGGCAGGCAGGTCGATGAAGCGGTTGTCGCCTGTCTCCCAGTAGCGGTCGGCATCGGTCAAGGCCGGGTCCACTCGTACTTCTTCGGTGTCGTCCGGGTTCTTCCTCGGCGTTCTGCCGGTCATGTTTGCTGCGATGAACTTAAACTCAAAGCGTCCCGGCAGGCGGTCGGCATTGAGGCTCACCACCCACTCGTGGCACTCGTGCTCGGTCATCATCAGAGCCAAGTCAGGGTCCCAGCTGCCTAAGTAGGCAGAGGCGCCTACGATGGCCAGGCACTCGTTCTGTCGCAGCTGCGGCGCACGCACCTTGATGCGCACCGTGCGCCGGTATTCCACCGGTGTGCTCAACTGGCGCTCGCGGCGCATCACGCAGTCGGTGAAGGCCGACGAGTAGAGATAGGCATCCTCGGGAATGTCGAGCCAGTGGTCGTACACCACATAGCGCATACCCTTGACGGCGGCCAGCTCTAAGCGGTGAGGCTCTGCCAGCCACTCGTGGCGCATCTGCTCGTCGCCGCGGCAGACGCTGTAATAATAATCCAGATAGTGATGAGTGTTGAGTGTTGAGAGTTGAGCGAGCTCACCCAACGACAGCTCACACCACCAATGCCGTCCGTCGTGGGTCTGCAAGGGGTGTGTAGCTACTGCGCCTGACGAGGTGCTGTCAAGCATATTCAGCATCAGCTGCTCGCCGAAGCTGGTCTGATACTCTAAGTTGAAAATAAGCTTTGTCATGGTTCCTCAGTTATTAGTCTACCGCAAAGTTAGCACTTTTTTTCTCCGCTCCCTTCTCTTTCTGCAAGAATAAGCGCGAAGAATGGTGCAAACGTTTGCAATGGCGCAACTGAGGAACCCTGACACGGCTATCTGTCAGCCTTATTCATTCCATGTCTGGCCCAGGTCCCAGTGGGATGCTTTTTCCATCACTGTTTTTTCTTTCGGTTGGCAGCCATGACACGCATAGCCTCTTGTAGCGTCTCTTCCGACATCTGCTGCACCTGTACTGCCACCTCTTTCTTTGGCAATGATATAGCAGTTGACCTATTCATGCGCAGCCATCCCCTCCCTTCAAGGGGAGGGGTTAGGGGTGGGGGCTGTAATATCAGTAATATCCTGTCAGCGAAGAGAGTGGGCGAAGAAGTTTAAGCGAAGAGTGGGCTGCAAAGAAGTGGCAG
>JAEEGF012503986.1_pt1 | contig 69574 bp, 68 predicted proteins | sample 9134171 | NCBI WGS metagenome assembly JAEEGF01 (sample SAMN16246542, study PRJNA631951) | gut metagenome | biome: gut microbiome; feature: rumen; material: AP-attached | host: Bos | place: Iran: Karaj | collected 2018-10 | reverse complement strand
CGTTGAGGCGATTGTTTACAGTTTTGCTCTGGTTACCAAAAATGGAAAGCCTGAACCAATATGCTTCTTATATGGTATTGTGGCCAATATTCTCAGCGTATTTATGGGTATTGTCGTATATATTATTTATTTTATGCTGCTAGACTTTATTCATTATAGATTCGGATGATATGGACTTATGCAAACAAATGTTCTATAATGATTTCAGACGAAAAAGTTTGTGGGGGATATTCCTGTGATTGCTTATGTTAACGGCATTTTAGAGAGTATTGAAGAGGGACTTGCCATAGTCGATGTTGGCGGAGTCGGGATGAATGTATTTATCTCAGGCTCAACAATGGACAGAATGCCCGGAATCGGCGAGGCTGTCAAGCTCTATACATATACATCGGTAAAAGAGGATTCTTTTACTTTGTACGGATTTCTATCAAGAGATGAGCTCTCTTTATTCAAGATGCTCATTTCTGTCAACGGAATAGGCCCCAAGGGAGGTCTTTCCATTCTGTCTGTCATGACACCGGATGATCTCAGATTTGCAATAATGGCGGGAGATGCAGGAACTATCTCCAAGGCTCCGGGAGTCGGTAAGAAGACTGCCGAGAGGATAACGCTTGAGCTTCGTGATAAGATCAAGGCAACGGAAGATGATATGCTTCGTGGCTCATCCGCGGTTACTCTTGATGATCTTACTGGCGAGGCTTCATCAGCAAGAGATGAGGCAGTTGCTGCACTTGTGGCACTCGGATACAACGCATCGGATGCTATGAAGGCTGTCAGGAAGGTTCTTGCTGATAATGACTCTGCCTCCGGTGATACTGAGATGCTGCTTAAACTTGCACTTAAGGAGATGTTAGCGATATAGGGATGAAAGTTCAAATGATGATGTGCTGGCACAAATCATCATTTGAATTTGCAGACCGAACGGAAATGAGGAAAGAAGATACGCGAGGAACGAGCGGATCGATTTCTGAATTTCCGTAGGATTGTGAGAGCAACGCGGAACAATCCTATATCGCTATCAGATGAGGAATTATTTATGGAAAAAAGAAAGATTGTAACCACTGCCAGAGGAATGGATGCTGAGTTTAGCCCTGAGGATGTCAAGATAGAAGGGTCGCTTCGTCCCAAAACTCTGGATAGCTATATAGGTCAGAAAAAGATCAAGGAGAGCCTTAAGATATATATTGAGGCAGCTAAGGGAAGAGGCGAAAGTCTGGATCATTTGCTGTTTTACGGACCTCCCGGACTTGGTAAGACTACTCTTGCCAGCATTATTGCCAATGAGATGGGAGTAGGCATTAAGATTACTTCAGGTCCTGCGATTGAGAAACCGGGAGATATGGCTGCAATTCTCAACAACCTCAAGGAAGGCGATGTTCTCTTTGTTGATGAGATACACAGATTAAACCGTCAGGTAGAAGAGGTTCTGTATCCGGCTATGGAGGATTTCTGTATTGATATCATGATCGGTAAGGGACCGACAGCAAGGTCTATCAGACTGGATCTTCCGCATTTTACCCTGATAGGAGCAACAACAAGAGCCGGAATGCTTTCAGCGCCGCTAAGAGACAGATTCGGAATGATCCACAGAATGGAATACTATGATATCGATGAACTTTGCAGTATCATCATGCAATCCGCTAAGGTTCTTGATGTGGAGGTTGATACCAAGGGTGCTGTCGAGATGGCGAGAAGAAGCCGCGGTACACCGCGTCTTGCAAATCGTGTGCTCAAGAGAGTCAGAGATTTTGCACAGGTAAGATTTGATGGCAGGATCACAGAAGAGGTTGCAAACACAGCTCTCGACCTTATGGATGTAGATAAGATGGGACTTGATCATACTGACAGAAATCTTCTTCTTACAATGATCCACAAGTTTTCAGGAGGACCTGTGGGACTTGATACACTTGCAGCTGCAATAGGAGAAGATCCCGGAACAATTGAGGATGTATATGAACCGTATCTGATCAAGAACGGGTTCCTTAACAGGACTCCCAGAGGACGTGTAGTTACAGAAGCTGCATATCATCATTTAGGGCTTGAAATGCCGAGTGATGCTGAATTATAATTGAAATGATATTATGATTGTTTAGTTATTATGAAATCAGATTACTCAGAGACATGAGGGAGAGACTATGGCATCCAAGACAGATACCGAAGTTTTGATCGGGGGCAAGGTTTTTACATTAAGCGGATATGAAAGTGAGGAGTACCTTCAGAAGGTTGCTTCTTACATCAACAATAAGATTGCTGAATACAACAAGATCGAAGGCTTTAAGAGACAGCCCATCGATACTCAGAATGTTCTGTTACAGCTCAATATCGCCGACGACTACTTCAAGTCCAAGAAGCAGATAGAGCTTATGGAAGAGCAGCTCTCTGAGAAAGAGAAAGAACTCTATGACCTCAAGCATGAGCTTATTGCTACACAGATCAAGCTTGAGAACACTGAGAAGAATAGTAAGAACCTTCAGACCAAGTTAGATGATTCCTCCAAGAAGATCATTCAGCTTGAAACTCAGGTGAAGGGAAGCAAGAAGTAAGGATTTTAAGGCTGTCTCATGACGGCCTTTTTTTAAGCATATGAAGAGAGTAGAACTTCTTTCACCGGCAGGTGGATACGAAACAATGGTGGGAGCATTCAATGCGGGTGCTGATGCCGTTTATCTGGGCGGATCCAAATTCGGCGCAAGAGCCTATGCTGACAATTTTGACAGGGATCAGGTTCTTGATGCTATTTCCTATGCCCATCTCCATGATAAAAAAATATATATGACTGTTAACACACTGGTCAAAGAAAACGAATATGGCCAGCTTTATGATTTTATGCTGCCTTATGCCGAAAGGGGACTGGATGGAGTTATTGTTCAGGACCTGGGAGTAATGCGACTTATAAGGCAGGAATTTCCGGGAATAGAGCTCCATGCCAGCACTCAGCAGACAGTAACAGGCATCTATGGTGCCAAGCTTCTTAAGGAAAGAGGCTGCACCAGAGTTGTTCCGGCCAGAGAACTCAGTCTTTCTGAGATGAAGGCAATAAGAGAAAAAGCTGACATAGAAGTTGAAGCCTTTATTCACGGTGCTATGTGTTATTGCTATTCAGGAGTCTGCCTTTTTAGCAGTGTTGTAGGAGGCAGGAGCGGTAACAGAGGAAGATGTGCTCAGCCTTGCAGGCTTCCGTATAAAGCGGCAGGCAAGGCGGGAGAGCAATATCCGCTAAGTCTTAAGGATATGAGCACGATTGCTATTATTCCGGAGCTTATCGAAGCGGGGATAGATTCTTTTAAGATCGAAGGCAGAATGAAGAAGCCGGAGTACTCTGCAGGAGTTACTGCACTTTACAGGAAGTATATTGATAAATATTATGCTGATCCAAGAGGAGATTACAGCGTATCCAAAGAGGATATGGAGATTTTAAAGAACCTTTATCAGAGGACAGGCATCAGTGACGGATATTATCACAGACACAATGATAAGGCCATGGTCACTATTTCATCGCCTGCTTACAATGCTACTTCTGAGGATATCCTTGCTGAGGTTCATGATAAATATCTTACTTCTTCGCTTAAGCTTAAGTGCGACATCTACTGTGAACTTAAAGTGGGGGAGAAGGCAAGAATAGCCATGTCACTTCCTTTTGGAGATGAAGCGATCTATGAGGAATGCTTTGGCAATGAGGTTCAGTCTGCATCAAAGAGACCTTTGGACGAAGACAGTGTCAGGAAGCAACTCCTCAAGCTTGGCGGAACAGATTTTGAGTGTGAAAATCTTGAGATAACAATTGACGATAATGGAAGCGGAACCGGTATATTTATCGCTGTCAGTGAGCTCAATGAACTCAGGAGAAGCCTTATTCAGAAGGTATCCGAGAAGCTCTCGTTACTTACCTGTAATGCTGATAAATCCTTTTCCTATGAGCATGTAAGCCACTATACGGACCTTGATTCATACAAGAATACTCAGACCACAAGGGGATCGGTCCACATTCTGTGTACCACTTCTGAACAGTTTGAGATCGTGAAGGAGAGGGCCGAGAACAATAAGGATATCGGCAGAATATATTTAGACAGTAATGTCTTTTTATCTTCCGATGCTAAAACGCTGGTTAGCAATTCTCCTGAACTTGAGCTAATTGTGGCGCTTCCCTTTGTGACAAGGCAGGAGGACTTCGACGGCTGTCTTGAAATACAGAGAGTATTGGACAAAATTCCCGAATCACACTTTGACGGAGTTCTTGTGAGAAACCTCGAACAGCTTGGATATCTCAGAGATAAGGGCTATAAGGGAAGAGTTATTGCGGATTACAGCGTATATACCTGGAACAAAGAAGCTGCTGCTGAGCTTATCGATACAGGTGATCCTCAGGGCGGATTTAAGGTCAGTGAGATTACAACGCCTTATGAGCTGAACTTCAGTGAAGCAAGAGATATGGTAAAAGAGCTTAAGAAGTATGCAGAGATTCCGGTATCTTACAATTTATACGGCCACATACCAATGATGGTGAGTGCCGGTTGTATCAAGAAGACAACAGGAAATTGCAGCGGTAGAGTTCATGAACTTCATTCTGAGAACACGACTATTATTGACAGACTTGGAAATACTCTGCCTGTAAGCTGCAATTGCAGGCATTGTTACAACGTGATCTGGAATGTTCATCCGACATCACTTCATGGCAGATTGCATAAGATCATGGACGATGGCTTGTTTGATCATTACAGGATCGATTTTACTATAGAAAGTGCAAAAAGATGCGCAGAGGTACTGGACTATTACACAGATATTATGGCCGGTGCCGATGTCAGTGATATCTTTGCAAACGGTAGTTTTACCACAGGACATTTTAAACGCGGAGCAGAATAAACTTAAATGGAATTATACGTAACAGAAATATCGAAATATGTTATAGATATTTTTATGCTTGTTTATGTCATTGAAGCCTTTCTGGTTTACAGATACAAGACGGAAAAGAAGAGAAAAGGTCTATACATCAGACAGATAATCTGTATGTTTGCCATGCAGATTTCATGTTTTATCCAGATAATAGCCAGAACAGGCAAGCCGGTCTATCTGTTTTTCTTTGCATTTCAGATCATAATTTTTGCCTCGGTACTGATGCTTTTTTATGTCATTTATCCCGAAGGTAACAGACTTCTTATCAACAACACCTGTCTGCTGCTTATGATCGGAATGATTATTTTGACAAGATTGTCTTACGACAAGGCGGTCAAGCAGTTCTTTATTGTCACTGCATCTTTTATAATCGGATTCTTTATCCCGGAGGTTATCCTGCGATTTGATTATCTCAAAAAGCTTACCTGGATTTACGCGGGAGCTGGAATAGTAGCTATAGGAGCAGTACTTCTCTATGGCGCCGTGACCAATGGTTCCAAGATTTCTTTTACCCTTGCAGGTATAACATTTCAGCCTTCGGAAGCGGTTAAGGTGTTGTTTCTGTTCTTTATGGCAGGAGCACTTTTAGAAGCTGAGAGTCTTTGGCAGCTTCTGCTTGCTTCAATTGTTGCTGCAGGACATGTGATCATACTTGTGCTTTCAAAGGATCTTGGAAGTGCACTGATATTCTTTGTTGTTTATCTTGCGCTCATTTACATTTCAACTGAGAACATAGGCTATCTTGCCATAGGACTTGGATTTGGCGCAGTAGCAAGCGTGGTGGCGTACAAGCTCTTTTCCCATATAAGACTGAGAGTCCATGCATGGCTTGATCCCTTCGGAGATATTGAGACTTCCGGATATCAGCTCTCACAGTCTTTGTTTGGAATAAGCTCAGGCGGATGGTTCGGCCTTGGGCTCTATGGAGGGTCGCCGAGATCAATACCTTATGTTGAACAGGACTTCATTTTCTCTGCAATTGCTGAGGAAATGGGGGTAATCTATGCTATTTTAATGGCGCTTGTATGTGTGAGTACATTTTGCATGCTGATGTATGAAGGTTACTTTATCAGGGACAAATACTATCGCATGATCATCTGTGGAATAGGTGTTGCGTACATATTTCAGACATTTCTTACTATCGGCGGAGGCGCCAAGTTTATTCCTCTGACCGGTGTTACACTTCCTCTTGTCAGTTACGGCGGAACCTCGGTGCTTGTTACCATTGTTATGATAATGATAGCTGAAGGCGTCTGTATGATCAGAACCGATGAGAGATATGAAGCTATGGAGCGAAGAAAGCGTAAATTGCAGCAGGAAAGAAGACTAAATGGAAGCAGAACAGAAGATTAAGAAAAAAAGAATACGCTCATATCCCATATTGGTCATTACTGCATTCTACGCTCTGATTTTCTGCGTTATGCTGGGATATATAGGCTATTACTCATATTCGAACAGACAAGTGCTGATGAATAACAGCTATAACACAAGACAGCAGATACTCCTTGACCAGAACCTTAGAGGTCAGATCGTATCAAGAAACGGAGATGTACTTGCATACTCCGAGGTTGATGCAAACGGCAAAGATGCAAGAGTATATCCGTATGGCAAAGAGTTTGCTCATGTTGTAGGATACTCAACCAACGGAAAGGCAGGAATAGAGGCGCTGGCTAACTATTACCTGATAAATACCAGCATTGATCTGCCTGATAAGGTTGCTCTTGATACACAGGGAAGTAAATATCCCGGTGATACCTGCATCACTACACTTGATGTTAACCTGCAGGAAGTTGCTTATAACGCCCTTTCTGCCAGAAAAGGAGCCGTAGTCGTGTCGAATCCCAAGACGGGAGAAATTCTGGCAATGGTGTCCAAGCCTGATTTTGATCCCAATACGATTAAGAATGACTGGGAGAGTCTTTTGGCTGACAAATCGACTGATGCCAAGCTCCTTAACAGAGCAACTCAGGGAATGTATCCGCCGGGATCTACATTCAAGATTATTACCACTCTGGCATATCTGAAGGAGCATCCGCAGGATTATACAAACTATAAGTTTAGCTGCAATGGAAGATTTTCTACGGATGGAGAGAGCATTTCATGCTTCCACGGTGAGACTCACGGCAGTGTCGATCTTACGAAATCTTTTGCGGAATCATGTAATTCATCTTTTGCAAATATCGGCGTACATCTGGACAGAAAGGTCTTTTCAGAGACAATTAACCAGCTCTTGTTTAACCAGGAACTTCCGATGGAGGTTCTCTATGCTAAGAGCAAAGCATCTATAGATGCTAATACCAGCGTGGGTGATGTAATGCAGCTGTCCATCGGACAAGGGGCAACTTCGGTTTCGCCTATGCATATGAATATGATAACCTGTGCAATTGCCAACGAGGGAGTTCTGATGAAGCCCTATATGGTGGATAGTATTAAAAGTGTAGATGGAAAGACTGTTAAGGAATATGAGCCGTCTGCTTATAAGAGACTTATGACAGCGGTTCAGGCTGATACGTTAAAAGGTATGATGAAAGAGGTTGTTGAAACCGGAACAGCAAGCAAATTAAAAGGCCTTTCCTACACGGCGGCAGGAAAGACCGGTTCTGCTGAATTTACCAATACTACAACCGATTCTCATGCGTGGTTTACAGGATTTGCACCGGCTGACGATCCGGAGATCTGCGTTACCATCATAGTTGAAAACGCAGGTAGCGGAGGAAGCTTCGCAGTACCGATTGCAAAGAGAATCTTTGATGCGTATTTCGGTGTTGAGTGACCTGATCAGAAAACAGATACTATAGACAACTGTTTGCTGGTCGAAAGGTCTATAAGTGAATTGTCGTTCATTTTGATGAGAGGGCGTGAGAGCGCCTTCTCATTTATTAATATGACTTCGCCTATCTGACCGTTGTTTAGCTGTACGTTAAAGCCAAGCTGTGAGTTGGCAATGTGAGACAGGATTGCTTTGATTGCAGCGAAATCGTATTTTACAAAGCCTTCGTTTTCATAATTGGCTATGATCTGGAAGGGGTTGAGCTTCTGACGATAGGATCTGGGAGAAGTCATGGCCTCATAGGTATCGATTATGGCTATATATTTGGCAAAGCGATCAATCTCATTAGCCTCAAGTGCCTTGGGATAACCGGATCCGTCGCATCTCTCATGGTGCTGGACTGTTGCATTCAGTATATGCTCATCAAAAGAGCCGTAGCTCTTTAAGAAATCGTAGCCTATGGTCGTATGTCTCATGACGAGTCTGTATTCTTCTGAAGTTAATCGCTCAGGCTTCCAGAGTATCTGGTAAGGAATGCTCAGTTTGCCGATATCATAAACAAAAGCGCAGTTTATAAGCAGATTGATGTCATCGTTGGACAGACCAAGCCAAGTTCCGAACACTCCGGCAATGAGAGCAGAGTTCAGACAGTGAGCATGGGTCATGTCGTCCTCGCCCGGGAGCATGTTGTACAGGTAGTCGAGGAGAAGCTCGCCGCTCTTGGCGCAGACTATGATATTGCGGTAAACCTCCATGAGCTGATTCATGTTTATGGGGGTTCTGTTTGTGACCGCGCTGACTACCAGATTCTTGTATACAGGGAAATAAATCTTGTATGTGGATTCGAAGGCCTTAAAACCTTCGCTGAGACGTACTTTCTCGAAATGTGTGGTTGCAAAGTCCACATCTTCCTTGACGGGGACAACCATAATGGATTGTCTTGCAAGTTTTTCGATGATTGTATCATTTATTTTTGTGTTTTTGGTGACAATGATCTCGTTCTTGTAATTTAGGACATCCTCGGCTACAACCATTCCGGGTTTTAGCTCCATCCTCGCAACAGACTTCATATAACTCCTCCGATAAATGAAGTGTAAACAGAATTTAAAAATCGAAATCAATATGATAATATAAGTATATCTGTTTATAAGACGACATTCAATTTGTTTTTATGCAGAGTAACGATATTTGGGAGATGTTTTGGGGTATGAGGAAAAGAGGCTTTTGCCGATTTTATAAGAATCTCTATTGGGGAGATTCTGTCAAGAAGCATTCGCAGGTGAAGTGGAAACTATATCATGGTAGCGGACAGTTCACCATCTATATTGTCAAAAGAGCTGAATCTGACGGTGATCAGCTGGACATAATCCACTGTGCATTCCTACAACAACCATATTACCGAAGTAATCCTGCATACATATACGGAATAGCGGGCAGCCATGACGAGGCGCTGGATATTGTTCTTAAGATAACGCAAGAAGCCTTGGAAGCCGGCTATGAGGGAAGATTGTTAGATTACCTTGACAGTCTCGATAAAAATAATTGATCAACCGGAGTGTTTTATGTTGCTTACTGGAGTTCTGACGGTTTTAAAAATAATAGGTATTGTTCTGCTTGTGATACTTGCAGTGACTCTTTTGCTGTTGCTGCTGGTTTTGTTTGTACCGATATTCTATCGGATTGACGCTAATGTGCCTGAGACAGAGCTGGACAACGGATTCGATATGGAGAAGGTCTTCGCCAAAATATCTTTTTCCTGGCTGTTGTTTGTGATAAGAGGAGGGCTCGAATTTCCCAAGAACAAAGAGTTTACTCTTAAGATTTTCGGGATAAAGGTTCTTCCGAAGAAGGAGAAGCCTCAAAAGGAAGAGAAGGACAAAGGCAAGGAAGAGGCTAAGGACAAAAAAGAGGCTGATCAGGCAGAAGATAATCTGACAGAGGATAAGACATCTGAGGAAAAGACAGAAGAATCGGTAGAAGAAAAGCCTGAAGATGAAGAATCGGCAGATGATTCAGATGAGGAATCCGAAGAAGAGCCCAAGACATTTTTAGATGTTTTATGGAATATTATAGACAAGGTTGACAATATTCTGAAAACACCAATAAATGTGTTTGAAAAAATCCAATATACAATATCTAGAGTTTGTGATAAGATAGATATGATTAAAAACACACTTGAAAACGATATTTTCAAGAGGGCATTTGCACTGGTCAAGAAGAAACTGATCAAGGTAATCAGGATGATTCTGCCGGATAAATATGATATAGATTTGATGCTTGGAACCGGAGATCCGGCCCAGACAGCAGAAATTATGGCAGGCTATGGAGCTCTTTATCCGTATCTGTACAAGAAGGTCAGATTTGAACCTGATTTTGAGCGCAAGGTTATCATGACGGACGCTCACATAAAAGGTCATATTACTATATTTACGATTGTCTACAGCGCCGCTGTTTGCTACTTTAACAAGGATGTTAAAAAGACAATCAGAAGATTTAAGAAGATAATCAATTCATAATCGATATATTTTGGAGGGAACAATGGCAGATAATAATTTTGGCGGAGTTGTAGAATCATTACTCAGTGGAATGAATTCAGTTATGAGCACCAAGACAGTAATCGGCGAGGCAACCAAGGTAGGGGATACCATAATTCTTCCTCTTGTGGATGTTTCATTTGGGGTTGGGGCAGGCTCAACTTTAGCCGATAAAAAGAATGGAGGATGCGGCGGATTTGGTGCCAAGATGTCACCGAGCGCTGTTCTCGTTATAAAGAATGGTTCAACCAAGCTTGTTAATATCAAGAATCAGGATGCTGTTACCAAGGTTCTTGATCTTGTACCCGATATCATGAACCGTTTCACAGCTAAAAACGAAGGAATCATGGATGATGACGATGCAGTAAACATTGCTTTTCCGGAAGAAAAGTAAATTGCAGCCCGAATCACCTGCTGATGAGGGCGTGAGAACATGATTGAGTTGTGAACATGCCCCTTTGCCGCAGGCAACTTTCATGGGCATGTGAAGCATAATCTGCTTGCAGATTATGTAGGGGGATTCCTTATGGAAGAAAAAAGGAACATTGAAGAAATAATTTTAAACGGTACACAGGATGAGCTTTCAGAGCTGCGCCTTTGGCTTTTCAAGGAAAGCGTTCGTCTGGAGAATCAGGAGAGTGCTCTTGCCGAAAAATATGAGGGCCTATATCGTGATGAGATGGACTTCAAGGAAAGAATGGACAAGGCTGAGAGAAAGCTTGAGAACGCCACCAAGAAGCTCAACAATGATAAGGCTCTGTTTGAGCAGAGACTCAGGATTCTGAACAACGGATTTGATCAGCTCAATTCTGACAAGAAGAAACTTGAGGGCGAATTTATCAGACTTGAGAGAGAAAAGTCATATCAGAGAGAGGATGAGTTTGACGCTATAGATATGCTCTTTAGAGGTGTCAACAGTCCGCTTACTCTCAAAAAGAGATACAAGGACCTGATGAAGATGTTCCATCCTGACAATGTCAGCGGAGATTCCTATATGGTACAGCTTATCAGTGAAGAATACAGGGCTCGCTGCAGTCATTATGACATGTCAATGTGATACATAAATATATTTTGACAGTGAAATTTTAATATGATATTATTACCAAGTCATTGCAGAGTCTATGCAATGACTTGTGTGTTTAGTGGGGACTAAACGTCTGGCGTATCTGCCGGAATTTTCATTTTATGTATTATTTTTATTAACAAAACTTATTGACACAATCGAACATCTGTTTTATATTTATATTATCAAGACGAACGGATGTTCTAAAAGGAGGAAGTATGGAAAGAGAAGAAAAACAAAAAGCATTGGAAGCAGCCCTTGGTCAGATTGAGAAGCAGTTCGGAAAAGGCGCTGTTATGAAGCTGGGTGATTCCTCAGATACAATGAACATTGAGACTATCCCGACAGGATCTCTGAGCCTTGATATCGCACTTGGATTGGGCGGAATTCCTAAGGGAAGAATCGTTGAGATCTATGGACCCGAGTCCAGTGGTAAGACAACAGTTACACTTCACATGATCGCTGAAGTTCAGAAGAGGGGTGGTATTGCCGGATTTATTGATGCCGAGCATGCTCTGGACCCTGTATATGCCAAGAATATTGGTGTAGATATTGATAATCTGTATATTTCACAGCCTGATTCAGGTGAGCAGGCTCTTGAGATCACAGAGACTATGGTAAGATCCGGTGCCATTGACATCGTAGTAGTTGACTCAGTTGCAGCTCTTGTTCCCAAGGCTGAGATTGATGGTGATATGGGTGATTCCCATGTGGGTCTTCAGGCAAGACTTATGTCTCAGGCTCTCCGTAAGCTGACAGCTGTTATCAGCAAATCAAACTGCACAGTAGTATTCATCAACCAGCTTCGTGAGAAGGTTGGTGTAATGTTTGGTAATCCTGAGACAACAACCGGTGGTCGTGCGCTTAAGTTCTACTCATCAGTTCGTATGGATGTTCGACGTATCGAAGCTATCAAGCAGAATGGTGAGAACATCGGTAACAGAACAAGAGTTAAAGTTGTTAAGAATAAGATTGCTCCTCCTTTCAAGGAGGCTGAATTCGATATCATGTTCGGTAAAGGAATCTCAATGACCGGTGATGTCCTTGATCTTGCAGCAAACGCAGATATCGTAAACAAGTCAGGCGCATGGTATCAGTACGAAGGTGAGAAGATTGGACAGGGCCGTGAGAACGCTAAACTCTATCTTGAGAATAACCCTCAGGTACTTGCTGAGATCGATGCCAAGGTAAGAGCTCACTTCGGTCTTCCTGTAGAGGGTGCTGTAGCAGCTCCTAAGGCTGAGCCTGCTGAGAAGGAACCTGCCAAGAAAGGTAGAGCAGCTAAGGCTGAGTGATATTGAATAATTTAAAAGACTTAAATCCCCTGATGGCATCATAGCTATCGGGGGATAGTTTTAAGAAGATTCACTGAAATTTGGAGCTTTAGTATGGTTATCACTGAGATTAAAGAGCTTGATAAGAAGCGAAGTAAGATCTATATAGATGGTGAGTTTGCATTTGTTCTGTATAAGGGAGAACTGAGAGACTATAGCATAAGAGAAGGTCAGGAACTTTCTGAAACAAATTATCAGGATATTATTGATGTAGTCCTTCCTAAGCGCTGTAAGTTGCGTGCTATGAATCTTCTCCAGAAGAAGGATTATACCGAGAAACAGCTTCGGGACAAGCTTTCCGAAGGATTTTATCCCGGTGATATAATTGATGACGCAATTCATTATGTCAAGGCTTATCATTATCTGGATGACGAACGCTATGCAAGAGACTATATTACTTATCATATGTCGATAAGGTCCAGGAACCGTATTATTCAAGATCTTACTGGCAAAGGTATCAGCAAGGATATCTTTATGCCAATAGTTGAGGAACTGTATGTAGAAGAGGATTCGGATGTTGAACTGGACCAGATACGTAAACTTCTTGCCAAGAAACATTATGACCCGGAGGAAACAGATTTTAAAGAAAAACAGAAGATAATGGCCTTTCTGATGAGAAGAGGCTTTCAGATGTCTGATATAAGAAGAGCAATGGATATAACTGATTAAAAGGAGAACTGATTCAAATTCTTGAATCAGTTCTTTTTATTAAGCGAAATGATTTGTCATAATATTGATGTATGCTATTACGTACAAACATCTTAGGAGAGTTGTATAATACTGGATTATTTGGAGAATGAGGGAGATTACCTACAGGTCGTATATGACAGGGTACCATCACTTCCACAGACTTTGACGAGAGATTATGGAATAATAACGCATCTTGTAAGGAATATTGCACATAGGGTTTTGAGGTAAAAAGCATATTTAATATTGAGGACAGGTTTTTATATGAAAACTTGTCCTTTTTTATTCTGATAATTATAAAATTTTTATTAAATTATGCACTTTTACTTTCGGTTAGAATATGTTAGATTAACTTGATGTGTGCACATATAGTATATGTGCATTGTATAGGAGTTAGATGGTAAAAATATGAAGGCAAAAGAAAGCATTAGTGTTATATTGCTTGTTCTGGTGATTAGCTTTTTGACAATTTTTTTTGGACAAAACAAGATGAACTATTATTCCGATGAAGTTTGGACATACGGTCTTGCTAATCACTTATCGGGAATAAATCCTGAAATTCAATATGGCGTCAAATATAGCGGATATGGTCCTTTTGATAACTTCGTCAAGGTAAAAGACAATACAAGATTCAATTTTCTTAATGTATATAGTAATCAGGCACAGGACGTACACCCGCCGTTATACTACTTTTTAATTAATACAGTATGTTCGATTTTTCCTGATTCATATAGTAAGTGGTATGGGATAGCAGTGAATCTGTTATGGATGGTACCTATAATTATTCTTTTATATTTTCTTGGTAAACGGATTACAAATAATCCGATAGCAGCATTTGGTATAGCAGCGGCTTATGGCACAACTGTGATTTTTATGGACACATTGCTGTTTATAAGAATGTATGCTCAGTTTACTTTTTTTGCAGTTGCTATTTCATATCTTATTAAGAGGTATTGGGATGAATTTCTGGACAAAAAATTTTGCATAAAGCTATCACTTGTTCTGATTTTTGGGATGCTGTCGCACTATTATTTTCTTATATTTTTCTTTGGGATTCTTGTTTTGTTTGCAATTAAACTTAATTCGGACAAAAGAAAAGAGGAACTTAGGAAACTTGTTAAGACAGTGATAATCTCAGCAGTTATTTACAGTGCTGTTTGGTTTTATTTTTATGTTCATCTGTTTTTCAGACATCGCGGCAGACAGGCTTTTTATCATGCGCTTGTACCTAAGACTATTATAAGCGGGCCTATGTATATGCTTTCAAGGCTTAACATACAGGCTCTTGGCGGAATATCCGTGATAGTAATAATTCTTGCGTTAATTATGCTCATCATCAAAAAGAAGAATAAAGAGAAAATTTATAGTTATGAAATGGCTCTCTTTATTAACGCAGCATTTTATACATTTGTCGTAGGAACAATTGCTCCTTTCATGGATGTCAGGTACCTTATGCCTGTGGCATGGATTTATGTGCTTTCTGCCTATCTTGTGATCCGCAGCTTTGCAAGTCGTTTTGCTAAAGGTAAATTCATTGAATATCTCGTTGTTGTCTTTTTCTTAGTGCTTAACATTTTTAACTTTAGCAGGTACGGATGGATAATGCCCGCTGATTATTATGATCCTGACTTGGCAGCGACAATGAAATCTATGGAAGACTTTAACGCCTGTGTATATTTGGACGAGGAGTGGAAGCCGATTCTTTTCTTTGAGGAACTTCAGCATCCCCGCAGCTACATGTTTGTTAACGACGATAATGCAAAAGACATTTTCAATTCATCGGAGGAAGATTTTTTCCTTTTGACATGTGTCGAGCCTGAAGCAGAAGAAAACATAATTTCAGGTTTAGATGCTGAACTGGTCTATAGATACTCCGGAAGAAGTTATTATTACGTTAAAGGTGGTAAATAGATTTGAATAAGAGAGTAAGTATAATAATCCCTGCATATAACATTGAAGACTATATTGGAAAATGTCTTGATTCAGTTTTGTCTCAGGATATGGATGTGAACCTGATAGAGATCATTGTTGTAGATGACGGATCTTCAGATAAGACAGGTGCTGTTATAGATGAGTATGCAGCCAGGAATGCGAACATCAAACCTATTCATAAGAAAAATGAAGGCGTATCTGCTGCAAGAAATGATGGAATAAAGGCTGCTACAGGAGACTACATCTTTTTCTTTGACGGAGATGATTTCCAGGAAAAAGAGACTTGCAGAGAACTTGTAGAAATCATAGAGAGAGAATCTGCAGATGCAGTAATCTATGGCTATCACAGATTTAGAGATGGCGAAGTCTATGAAACCAATTACCCAAGGTTTGATAAGCCGATTTATGAGGGCAACAGTATTATCCGCGATGTAATGCCTGCATTTATCGGACTTTCCAATGAGGATATAAACAACTGGATAGCAGGTAAACCTGATTCACTCTATGTTGAGAATCCTGCACTTTGGAGGATACTGGTAAAGCGCAGTATTATAGAAGACAATGACTTGAAATTTGATACAACTCTTAAAGTGGGAGAGGATACTTGCTTTATTTCTGAATATCTTAGCTGCTGTAATAAGGTCTTTGTCCAGCAGAAGTGTTATTACTATCTTGTTACCAGAGCAACATCAGCTATATTCAGATACGAGAGAGAACCTCTTTCCAAGCTTGAGGGCAAGAAACGTCTTAATGATGCCCGTGAGAGGCTTGTGAACAGGATTAAGGACAGAAAAGGCGTGGATGTAACTGATACATTTGCCGGCACAATTGTAATGTCAGCTGTTGAGATGGCATTTCTTTTATCTGCGCACAATCCTACAGTATCAAGAAGAGACAGGTATAAAGGTTACAGATCATTTGTAGATGATACAAGAGTAAGGAAACTTATCGACGGCTTTAACGTTGGTGGAGGTTCCAAGGTGAAGAGAATTCCCTTCATTTTCCTTAAGAAGGGATGGTTTTATCTGTTGTTCCTTGCGACAACAATGCTACATGTAATTGGGTATGAGTTTAAAAGATAAGGAAATATATGTCTAAGGCGAATAAAGTTAGTATAGGCGCTTTTAATCTATATATTGGTTTTGCAATGCTCGGCGTTATACTTGCGCATACTATAGGTTTATTTCATGATTATTCGATATCAATTATTGTAAGAGCAATATTCGAAATAATAACTTATATCGGAATATTTGGTTTTGCAATAATATCAGGTTATAAACTTAAGCTCCCGGGAAACTTAAAAAAATATATAAGTAAAGTATGCAGAGACTATCTGGAGCTTTATTATATTTTCGGATTCATAACCGTTATAACTTTTGGTGTTATACATTTTTGGTGTTTTCGGTATTTAAAAGCAACACTTAAAGAAATGCTGCTAATGGCAATAGGCTATTTATTTGCAATATATCCGGCAATATCGATAGGAAATTATACTATTTACTCTTGTGAACCTTTATATTTTTTTGTTGCGCTTATAATGGCGGAAGTAATTACGGTATTTATTCTGACATCATTCGAAAAATATAGAGAGATAATAGTTGGAATAACAGTACTTATTGGGAGTATTTTGATGTATTTGCTTCCGGGAACTCCGTTTGCTTTATCGCATGGTATGTTGTTAACCGGATGTATCTATGTTGGATACGTCCTCAGAGAAAAAGCATTTTATGAGAATGGCATAGATTTAAAGACATCAATAATAATTATTGGCATAAGTGTATGCGTTTATTTGCTCAAATATATACCGCACACTGGGTGCTTTGAATATTTTTTCAACACAATAGCAGGGAGTCTTGCAGGCATCGTTTTAATCAAGTATTGCATAATGTATTCGAGTGCAAAAAACAGAATTTTTCCTAAAATTAAGGAGATTGGAAAGTTGAGTTTTTTTGTGCTTGGTGCACATGCGATAGAGTATTATGCAGTTCCTTGGTATTTGTTAGTAGATAGAATGAATGGAATTCCTGCAGAATTGGGCATGCTGATAATATACATAATAAGACTTCTTATTATTTTCATAATAGTAAGGATAAGTGAGTATCTTTATAAAAAGAGCTTATTAAAGAAATGAGAAAATTTATATAGATAGTATTTTGGAGTATTAAAATGTGCAATAGATTTAGCACTGTACGCGACTTTGTATTAGATAAGTGTAAGACATATCCGGAGAATACCGTATTTCAATTTCGTGATAAAGATAAGAATATTGTAAGTATTTCATATTCTGATTTTGAAAAAGATATATCAGCACTGGGAACATATTTCATAAATAATGGATATCACGGTAAGCATATTGCTATTATTTCAGAGAATTCATATGATTGGATCAGACTCTTTTTTGCTATATCATTTACCGGGAATATCGCGGTACCAATTGCCAGAGATCTTGGCGAAAGTATAATTACAGAAAATCTGAAAAATTCCGATTGTGAAGATGTCTTTTACTCTAAGAAATGTTCAAAGCTCCTGGATTCAATACAAAAGAATAATGATAATCTAAAGCTCCGGACTTATTCTATGAATGACCTGGACGCTCTGATTCAGGAGGGGAAAGAGCTTATAGATAAAGGCGATACATCATTTGCAGATTACAAATGTAAACCGGATGACGTTGCTGCAATTTACTTCACATCCGGAACTACCGGTATTCAGAAATGCGTTCAGCTTACTCAGGAAGGCCTCGCATTTAACATAGAAGCAGGCAAGGAAAGACTGAGTTCTGCGGTTCATAAAGACCACATTCTTGTGGTATTGCCTCTTACGCATGTATTTTCATTTATAGTCATGTGCTACATTTTCCACTGTGGCAGATACGGGTTTATATGTTCAGGGATTAAGTCATTCTTTGTAGACATAAATGAGATAAAGCCGGATATTATCGGCGTTGTTCCGTTGTTTTTGGAAACAGTATACAAAGAAGTTAATAATGAACTTGAGTCAAAGGGTAAGATGCGTGCATACAAAAGACTGTGCGCGGTTTCTAACGCTTTACTAAGGATAAAGCTTGATTTAAAGCCACTTTTCTTTAGACAGATCAGAAGCAAACTTGGTGGCAATCTAAAACAGGTTATTGCCGGAGGTGCTCCGCTTAGTCAGTCAATAATTGATGAGTTTCATAACTGGGGAATTGATATTGTCCTGGGATACGGAATAACAGAGTGTTCGCCTGTTATTTCTGTTTCTGATTATGAGGATTCCGTTCCGAATTCAGTAGGAAAGCCTTTTGATGGACTTACGGTAATTATTGATAATCCCGATGATAAGGGTATTGGAGAGATATGTGTAAAAGGTCCTGTTGTTATGAAGGGATATTATAACAATCCTCTTGAGACAGAGAAGGCATTAAAGGGCGGAATGTTCCATACAGGAGACCTGGGATATCTCAATGAAGACGGATATCTGTTTGTTACAGGAAGAATCAAGAATCTTATTATTCTTGCTAACGGTGAAAACGTATCTCCTGAACTTATTGAGAATAAGATCATGGAATACACAATAGTCAAAGAGGTTATTGTATATCAAAAGAACAATCGAATTGTTTCTGAGATTTTTCCTAACAGAAACTATATAGAGAAAAATAAAATCGAAAATGTTAAGCAGCAAATGTCTGATGTGATCAACAAGGTAAATAGGGAATTGCCTACATATGCCAGGGTTGCTGACATTGTTGTGAGAGAAGAGGAGTTCATTAAGAACTCATCTAAAAAGATCATAAGAGTCTGATAGATAGTGAGGATAATAATATGCGTGAAAAGATAATTGAGATCATTTTAAAGTATGCTGAAAATGATAATGTTTCGATTGATGCTGACACATCGCTTGTAACAGATCTTGGGCTTACTTCACTTGATATTCTCAAGATTTCAATGAATCTGGAAGAGGAATTCGGTATTGAATTTGATGAGGATGAAGTTGCTGAAATAACAACCCTTGGAGATTTGGAAGATTGTATAAAGAGACTGCAGGAAAATTGAATCAGGATAAGTGGACTACCGTCATAAATGACGAGAGCAAAAAAAGAATATCCTTAAAAGAACTGTCTGAATACAGATACATGATCTACATGCTTTTTAAGAGAAACTACAAGCTCATCTATCAACAGACACTTTTAGGGCCGTTATGGCTAGTACTCGGACCGGTTTTTTCTTCGGGGATATTTTCTCTTATTTTTGGTTATATCGGTAGATTTAATTCAGATGGAATACCATATTTCCTGTTCAGTATTACTGCGAACATTTTGTGGATCACCTTCCAGGGATGTGTAAATAAAAATGCCAATATTTTTCAGGATAATGCGTACCTCTATGGAAAAGTTTATTTTCCGAGACTTGTGGTTCCTTTGGCTAATATGTTTTACGAGCTGATAAGTTTTTTGATAAGGCTAATTGTATGCATTTGTGTATGGGCATTTTATTTTAGCAGGGGAGAGGCTGAGATAACAGGAATTGCCATAGTTTTCATAGTTATATGTCCGGTATGTATTACAGTATTTGGGACTTCAATAGGAATGCTGATCTCTGCACTTTCGGTTAAGTATAGAGATCTTTCAAGGGGGACGAATTTTATAGTCCAGCTGTTTCTCTACACGAGTCCTGTAATATACTCAACTTCTCAAATACCTGAAGGTATCAGATTTCTCTTTTACATAAATCCTCTTACAGGATTTATAGAGAGTTTCAGATATGGATTTACCGGAGCAGGTAATCTGAATATTGTTAGTTTTCTGATGAGTTTAGCAGTGACTATGATAATTGCTGCTGTTGCTGTAATCATATACGAAAGAGTGTCCAAGGATTCTGCTGATATTGTATAACCTTAAGTGATAGTTATGAGTGAAAATACAGTTTTAAAGATAGTTGATCTTAATAAGAAATTTCATAAAGGAACTATTTCAATCAAGGATTTCGCTGGAAGAAATAAAGAGAATGACTTTTGGGCAATAAGAGATTTTAATCTTGATATCAAAAGAGGCGAGATAGTAGGTATTATTGGTCAGAATGGAGCCGGAAAATCTACGCTTCTTAAAATGATATCCAGGATAACATCGCCGACAAGTGGTGAAATCTATATTAATGGTAAAGTGAGCAGTCTTTTGGAAGTAGGTACCGGATTTCATCCCGAACTCACAGGAAGAGAGAATATCTATCTGAATGGTTCAATGCTTGGAATGAGACGTTCTGAGATAAATGAGAAGGTTGAATCAATAATCGATTTCTCTGAATGCAGAGAGTTTATTGATACTCCGGTCAAAAGATATTCATCAGGAATGTACGTAAGACTGGCTTTTTCAGTAGCGGTACATTTACGAAGTGACATTCTTATCATGGATGAGGTGCTTTCTGTAGGAGATGTACAGTTTCAAAAGAAGTGCCTGGATAAGATAAGAGAGATATCCGGAGACAGGGACAGAACAATTCTTTATGTAAGCCATAATCTGGATACGATAAAGAGACTGTGCACCAGATGTATAGTTATTGATAAAGGAATCAAGAAGTTTGACGGAGATGTTTGTGAAGCTATTGATTTATATATGGGAAATATCAATACTTCCGGAGATGAGCTTGATCTTTCAAAGGCAATGAGACCCGGCTGGCTTCAGAGAGATGACGTAAGGATTATCAATGTCAGATATACAGAGAAGAATGCAAACAGATATGGACTTGCATTTGACTTTCAGATAAACAGAGATGTTGAGCATGTCGGAATCAGAGTGGAGATTTCTGATGAAGAGAGAACTTTTGCAACAGCTCTTTTACCGGATCTGTTTAGTGCTGAACATGGAAATACCGTGTGCAAAGAGTTATATATCGATCTTAAAAATGTGATGAATGGAGAGTATCACACAATATATACGGTCTATACCACGGATTCTTTCGGAAATACTGTTGATCTTGATTGCATTACAGGACTGGATATTCACCTTGATGATAACAGCAGGAATAAAAATCTGATCTGGCACAATAATCAGTGGGGAAATATTTGCTTATAACAAGGAACATTATGAAATACTCTGTTATAATACCCGTTTATAACGTGGAACAACAATTACATAGATGCCTTGATTCGGTTGCTGCTCAGAACAGAGATGATCTGGAAGTTATACTTGTTGATGATGGATCAACTGATGGTTCCGGATCAATATGCGATGAATATGCAAAAAAATATGACTATTTCAGGCTTATTCATCAGGATAATAAAGGCCTTTCGGGAGCTCGGAATACAGGACTGGAATTTGCGCAAGGGGAATGGATTCTTTTTCTTGATGCAGATGATTATTGGTCAGACGATTTTATGGATGTAATTGACAATACACTGCAGATACATCCTTCTGACTATTACAAATTCAACTATGAGAAGGTTTTTGATAATAGAGAGCCAATTAAAAAAGCTTTAATTGTTGAAAATGATGATGTTGATATTTCCAATGCAGAAAACAAATTAGTATTTCTTACAGAAAAAGTTCTTGTTTATTCTATTGGATGGGAAGCTCATACAGGAGTCTATAAAAAGAGCATTATTGACGGAGCTGATCTAAGGTTCACTGATACTCAGAAAGTATTTGCAGAGGATATGCTATTTACAATGGAGTATATACTTCATGCGAATAGTGTATATCTTATTTGTAATTTTCTTTATATGTACTATACTCGTGAAGGCTCCTTATCAGTAAATGCTGATATCGGAACCATTTTACCACGCCTCTTTAATTTACTTCATATATTTGAAAGTGATATAGAGAAGTGTAAGATTTTAAAGAAGAATTTTTTCAGGATATACTTTCATATTATCAATTTTCATGTGAAGTATAACCTGAAAGATATAGATATTGAAACACTGATAAATCAGATAAATGAGTTAAATAAGTTAAAATACTATGATCGATTTAATAAATTGATCAAGAAAGACAATGCCCTTATGGGACACGTTATGTACGGAAGAAACTGGTTATGAAAAGAATCCTGCTTGTAAATGATCTGGCACAGGGCGGAGGAGTTGAAAAACTACTGTCGGACTTTGTAAATGCGTGGCATGACAAATATAGTCTGACCGTACTTTTGCTGGATGTAGATAGAAAGAAATTTAATAAGACAATTTACCCTGAAAATGTAAAGGTGATATGTCAGGATCAGTTGCTTGAGGACGGAAATGTCATGCAACAGAGCTTTGTTAGATTTGTACGACATTTTAAGAACAAGGCCATTAAAAAGAGCCTGACGAATGACCTATATGACCTTGTAATTGCCATGAAGGATGGCTGGGTTGCCAAGTATGTGGCGGATTTAAGTATCGAACCTAAGATCATGTGGCATCATACTGATTATAACAGCTACTACTATACAGAAGACATATTCGGAGGACCCAAAGCTGAGTTTGATCAGCTAAAGAAATACAAGCATATTGTATGCGTTTCGGAAGATGTTAAAAAAGGCATCATCGATGTAGTAGGTAATCCCGGAAACCTGATTGTTAAGTACAATCCGCTTCATGTTGATGAGATTGTTGAGAAGTCAAAAGAGATTGTAGTAGATGTTGATAAAAATCCTGATAAAACCTATTTCACTGTTGTGGGAAGGATAAATTACCAGAAAGGGTATGATATTCTTCTTGAAGCTGTTCATATGTTGGAGCTTGACGGATATGATTTTAGAGTATGGGTTGTTGGCGGAACAGAGAGCTGGAGCGAAGAACACTTAAAGCTTGAAAGAGCAGTCAAAAGACTTGGCATTAAATCTGTAGATTTTTTGGGTGGAAGGAAAAACCCATATAAATACATGCGAGAGTGCGACTGGGTGCTTTCAACATCGCTATTTGAAGGGTTTTCCTATGTAAGTCAGGAAGCGGCTCTTTTGGACAAACCAATGCTTCTTACTGATTGCGGAGGTGTAAGAGAACTCCTTGGTGATAACGAATACGGTATTGTCATGGAGAGATCTGTCATTGGAGTTTATAATGGCATAAAGAAAGTTCTGGATGATAAATCACTTTACGAATTGTATCAAAAGAAGATCAGTGAACGTAAGAGAATCATAAATTTTGAGTCAAGGATGGCGGAGATTGAGAAAGTTCTGTGAGCATGAAAAAATATCGGTTATTGTACCGGTCTATAGAGTAGAGAATTATCTTAACAGGTGTCTTGATTCAATTCTGCGTCAGACTTATAAAAATCTGGAAATCATACTTGTTGATGATGGATCTGATGATAACAGTCCGGCAATATGTGATGACTTTGCTCTTAAGGACCCAAGAATTAAAGTTATTCATCAGGAGAACAAGGGACTGGCAGGCGCCAGAAATGCAGGATTAGAAGCAGCTACCGGTGACTTCGTTGCATTCGTTGATTCGGATGATTACATAAACCATGGTATGTATGAGCATATGATGGATCAGATCATCGAACATGATGCAGATATCGCCATGTGTGATATCAAATATGTATTTGATGGAAATTATCCCGTTGAACCTCCTGATGATAAGGATGGGCTCGATATTGAGGTTATAGATGGTCATCAAGCTCAGTACCAGATGTGTAGGACGCTTAGGGATAGAATATTATACACGGTTGCCTGGAATAAACTGTACAAAAGAGAGCTCTTTAAAGGCATAACTTATCCTGAGGGAAGGATTCATGAGGATGAGGCTAGAACTCATGAAATTCTTTATAAAGCTGAGAAGATAGTCTATATAAACTGCAAGTACTATTATTATTTTCAGAGACTGGATAGTATAGTCGGTTCGGTAGCTAATCTAAAAAAGCTTAATTTGATTGATGCATATACTGATCGTCTTGCTTTTTATCGCAATCATCATGAATATAAGCTTTGGGAGATGGAAGCAATACATGCAATGAGAACTTCTGCAACTATGCAGAGTGAGTTTGAAGAAAATGGCTTAAAACTGAATCTCGAAACTCAATCTGCAATAGTGGATTTGGTAGATGAAGTAAAACGGTTTAGAATCATTAAGGGTATAAACTGGAAAGTTTATATTGAATCATTCTTTTTTGTGATTTCGTTTAAAAGCTATTATTCATTATGGAAGTTTCATCGTAAGCACAATTTTGGCTTTGTTTGAATTAAAAAAGCTTTTAGATCGATTACTCTTTCCGGATTGTTCTGTATATTTTATCTGCAATATTGTGGTAAATATAACTTAATAAGATCGTACTTGCTATTCATGAGTGAAATAACTCAGAACATTCCAAACTATAGATACTGGAAGTACCGTTACCAGGATTCGCAGAAACCTGCTTTTTAAAAATGTTAAGGAATCAGTATTTTTTCTCCAAGCATAACACATTGAAAAGCCTGAAACTGCAAAGAATATATTAACTCCAAAATCACCAAAATTTTTAATGAGATCGAGTGAGTGCGGATATAGTATGTCAGTATGAAAGACTGCTATCATAGTTTTGAGTAAAGAACTAGATTAATCTTTGAATGTGCGATAATGAGTTTTTAAAAAATCGCATGCAAGTTTATTTCAAAAATTATTAATGATTTAGACACAAAATTTATGCACATTTGACTAAATGGTCGAAATGAAGACATAAGATTTGTGTTTTTTTTTAGTTGAAATACTAGACTAAATTCTGATAAAGTATAATGATGCGAATTTTATAGAAATTTTATTTTTAATAGGTAAGAAAACGAAGGAAAAATGAAAGTTGCATTTTTAAATCTTTGTCATACAGATCCGGTTTTGGTAGCAAGATGTGCAAAAAGACTTTGCACAGATCCGGATTTTGATATGTATATACATGTTGATGCCAAACAGGATATTGAACCTTTTAAGGAAGCTACTGCAGGAATCGCAAGAGTTTACTATACTCCAAACAGACACAAAGTCTACTGGGGCGGATATAATGCGATCAATGCATGTTATGAACTTCTTCGAACAGCTCTTAACAGCGACAGAAAATACGACTATTTTGTAATGATGCAGAATCTTGATTATCCTATCAAGTCCAATGCACAGATCAAGGAGTTTTTTGAAGAGAATAACGGTAAAGAGTTCATAAGAGGATGTCCGATTGCCGGAACTAATGATTGGGAGTTCTCAAGGAAATATAAGCTTTACTACATGAAGGACAATCCATTTGGTAAGGCGCCGAATTCAAACCCGCACAAGCTGCGGATCACTTTAATTTCAATACTAATGAGTCTTACAACTATCGGATTTAACGGAACGATCAGGGAAAAAGACGGGAATTACAACATTTACTATGGTTGTGCTCAGTGGGCAGTATCAAGGGATTGTGCCGAGTATCTGGATGAGTTTGAAAAGACACACCCAAGATTCAACAAGAAGATGAAGATAATGCAATTCCCGGATGAGGAATACTTCCACACTGTAGTACATAATTCACAATTCAAAGAAAAATGCTTTAAATATAATGAGCCGATACAGAGATGGCTTGTGAATTGGAGAAATCTGACATACTTCGAGTTTCCCAAAGAAGTTACGGTTTTACTTAAAGCAGACTACGATAAGCTGAAGGCGCAGCCGGATCTTTTTTGCAGAAAGGTAAGAAGTGAAGTGTCCGGAGGACTATTGGATTTGCTCGATGCAGATAACTAAAGATTTTTGTACAAAGAAATGGGAGTAAAAAGAAATTGAGTTCCAGTTTTAAAAAAATATACAGTAAGTTTAGACATAACCTGTATTTATACAAAAAGTATTATTCGTTTCATAAGAACCATGTGTTTATCATAGGTGAACCAAGACATGGCAATATTGGAGACAGTGCTATTGCTGAGGCTGAGAAGAAGTTCATCTATGATACGTTTGACGGAAATTGCAAAATCGCAGATGTGTTTGTAGATGATTATAAGTACGACATTGGTATGTGGGATAAGCTAATACAGAAAAAAGACATAATCTGCATGCATGGTGGTGGAAATATGGGTGACCTCTGGTATGAGGAGGAACTGTTCAGGGAGGATGTTATCAAGCGTTTCCCTGACAATCGAATTATTATCTTCCCTCAGACCATGATGTTCAGTTCAAAGGAAAAGCTGGAGAATTCCAAGCTTGTATATGATACACACAAGCATCTTACTATGGTGGCAAGAGATCAGGTGACATACGATAGCATGAAAGAGGCATTTCCGAATTGCGATGTCATACTAACACCGGATATTGTTCTTTCACTGGGGAATACTCTGGCTGAGTATGATGGATCAGATAGAAAGAACATCGGGCTTTTTATGAGACGTGATGTAGAGAGAGCGCTCAATGATGAATCCATGAAAATCCTGTTGGATTACCTGAATAGTAAAGGGTATTCATATGATGAGCTTGACATGGTCGATCCGGTTTCAATTACTATTGAGAACAGACTTGGTCTTATAAAAGATAAGCTTAAGAAGATCTCAGGATATAGGCTTGTTATTACAGACAGACTTCACGCCATGGTTTTTAGCACATTGACAGGGACTCCGTGTATCGTGTTTGGTAATAATCATCACAAAGTAAAAGGCTGTTATGAGTGGATAAAGAACTTAAAGCATATTCAACTCGTGGCGTCGATGGATGAAGCAATAGCCCTTATAGACAGCTTTTACAATGATGATACTAAAAGAGAGATGATAGATCTGTCCGAGAAATATGAGCCTCTTAGAAAGGCATTATTAAAAAGGTAACCAAAGGAATATCATGAATAATAGAATCATTTTCAATGAACCTGAAATTAACGGAAACAGAATAACAGCTACTTATTCAGTAGAGGGAGAGTGGGAAGAGATTTTCCATAGAAAGGAGCAGTTATTTGTTGAATACAGCATAGATGTTTCAGCTGTTCCAACAAGTATTGCAATCATTCCGTTTTTGGCAAATGTGCTGCCAATCGCCTGGGTTTGTGATGCTGAAATAGTTGTTCCTTCTTTGGACAAGGACTTTTATGAGAGTATTCCTGAATTTAAAAAGGGCTATATTGAAATGTTTCCGGCGATTGAATTTAAAGGAAGCGTTACTGTAAAAGATCTGGTTAGTAATGTAATTAAGAACCAGGAAGGTGCTCTGGCCTTCTTTTCGGGCGGAGTAGATGCATTTAATACTCTGACGAACCATATCGATGAGAAACCGGCTCTATTCACGCTTTGGGGAGCTGATGTCAAACTGGAAGATGAGGCCGGATGGAGCGTGGTTGAAAGTCACATATCCGAAACCGCAAAGGAATTCGAACTGGATTATTACACTGTGAAATCTTCCTTTAGACGTTTCTTTAATGAATGGAAGATGACGTGCAAAGTTGAGAAGAGTGGCGATAATTGGTGGCATGGATTCCAGCATGGACTTGGAATAATTTCACATGCGGCGCCGGTAATGTATGTACTTAAAAAGAATACTATCTACTTTGCTTCAAGCTTTACGGCAGCTGATAAAGGAAAAGTTACCTGCGCTTCTGATCCGACTATTGATAACTACATTCGCTTTTGCGGATCGCATGTGATACATGACGGATACGAGTTTAATCGTCAGGGCAAGATTCATAATATTACACAGTATGCTGAGAAAAGCGGAAGAAGGATACCACTTAGAGTTTGCTGGGAATCTTCAGGCGGATCAAATTGCTGCAAATGTGAGAAGTGCTGGCGAACAATGATGGGTATTTACGCGGAGGGCTTTAATCCAAAAGATTTTGGATTTGAGTACGACGACTTTAAGTCGATAGCGAATTATTTTCGAGTTAACAAAGATAAAATGAGAAAGAATCGAAACTCTAGATATGGTCCGATTCTAAAAAAGCTACGTGAAAACTATACGGCTGATACTGTGGATAAATCACTTCGCTGGTTGTACAAGACGGACATACAGCATTTGGGCGAAATGACAATTTCTGAGAGAGTAATCAGGAAAATCAAACGCAAGCTAAAAATGGCTTGATAAAAGGATTTAAAATGAATGTATTTGACAGGGTACTGAACAAAATAGTCTCATATCGGATCAACAATATAGTTTTTCCAAAGGAGATAGCAAAAAAGATGCCTATATACTGTTCCTGGCACGTAGACTGGGAAGGTATTAAAATGAACAGTATCCGTCTGGAAACTGATGAAATCTATAAGGGGATGATTCAGATTGGATTCGACAGGATTGCCAAGGGACTTATTGGAGGCAAGAAATCCCTTGTGATTACAGAAGGGGATGGAAGGATCATATTCAAGGGTAAAGCCGATCTTTCTCAGGGAATATCTCTTAGAGTGACGGATAAGGCTGAAATTGTATTAGGCAGTGGAATATACACTAACGGATATTGTTCAATACGAAGCCGGAAAAAGATTACTGTCGGAAAAGATAACATGTGGGGCTGGAATGTAACGGTAATGGATACCGACGGACATCCAATATATAACTCCCACAAAGAAATAATTAATGATAACAAGGAAATTGTTATTGGAGACAATGTATGGCTTGGGTCTGAAAGCAGAGTATTAAAAGGAGCTGTAGTGTCAAATGGCTGCATTGTTGGTATGGGAAGTATTGTGACGCATAAAGAAAACACAGAGAATGCAATAATAGTAGGTTCGCCTGCTAAGGTTGTTAAGGAAGGCATTTTCTGGGGCAGGGGAGATATTCTTACACATTAAACGGAGATAAGATCAAGTGAAGCGAATAGGTATTGTTACACTTGTTGATGATAATATTGGAAACAGATTGCAGAATTATGCTTTGCAGGAATTTCTGAAATCAAAGGGCTATGATGTAAAAACTATCGGCTGGAGAGAGTTTAACAGAAGCAAGGTAATCATCAAGTCACTCATTAAAAAGTATTATCTGAAGATAACAGGCAAAAAATCTTATAACTATATATGGGAACTGTTTGACCTGAACATAGACTGGTCCGATGTTGTGATACCGTATGCTGCTGAAAACGTAGATGCAAGTGTGAAAGGGAAATTTGATTACTTTGCAGTGGGCAGTGATCAGGTCTGGAATCCAAATTTTTACTATTACGTTCCAAGAGCGCTTCTTAAGTATGCAGATGATAATCAGAAGGTGGCATTCGCTGCGAGCTTTGGCGTTTCGGCGATACCAAAAGAGTATGAGGATGAGTTTAAGAATTCTCTGAGTTGTTTTAAGAGTATTTCAGTCAGAGAAGATGCTGGTGCGGAAATTGTAAAATCGCTTACAGGCAAAGAGGCTAAGGTACTTGTTGATCCTACAATGCTTATAGACAAAAATGAGTGGTGTAAAATTGCCAAGAAGAGTAAGTATAGGCCCAAAGGAAAATTTGTAGTAAAGTATTTCCTCGGGGATAGCTCTAAAGAATATGATGCATTTATAGAGAAAAAGGCAAGCGAGTTAGGAGCTAAAGTCATAGATATAATGCATTGTGAGAATACCTGGATTATAGGACCGGCTGAATTTTTATATTTATATGAACACGCTGAAGCCGCTTTTGTTGATTCTTTCCATGGTAGTGTGTTCTCTATTCTGTTTAATAAGCCATTTGCTGTTTTTGATAGGATTGGAACAGATGGCACAGGTAACATGAATTCAAGAATAGAGACTTTGCTTAATACTTTCGAACTTAAAAACCACAGGATCACAGATATTAAAGCAGCAGAAAATGCAGACTTTAGTATTGATGATAATAAGATTCAAAAAATTCTGAAGCAAAAGCGCATGGAAGCATCTGACTTTGCAGATATGGCATTTTCACAGGAGAATCAGTAATGGCCAATTATCCCATATGTCTTGCTGCGTATAGTACAAATGAAGACAGAATAAGATCCTCGTCCGGCGGAATTTTCGCTGAGATGGCCAAGAAAACTTTAGAAAACAATGGCGTGGTTTTCGGAGCATCGATAGATATTACTGGCAGAGTTTTCCATAAGTATGTAACACAAAAGCATGAACTGAAAGATCTGTTTGGAAGTAAATATGTTCAAAGTGATATTGGGAATTCCTATATCGAAGTTAAAAGATTCTTGAATGAAAACAGATTAGTGCTTTTTTGCGGAACACCTTGTCAGTGTGAAGGATTGCTGAGTTTTTTAAAGAATAAACCCTACAATCTGATCCTTATTGATTTTATATGTCATGGAGTTCCAAGCTTTAAGGTGTTTAGCAAGTATCTCTGTGAGATATCAGACGGACAGGCTGTAGAAGAAATTTCATTCAGAGATAAAGAACATGGATGGTTAGATTATTCTTTCAAGGTTTGCTTTAAGAATGGAATGCAATATAAAGCCATATTCAGAGAGGATAATTATATGAAAGGCTTTGTATATAATTTCTATCTAAGGCCATCCTGTTATAATTGCAGCTTTAAAGGAATCAATAGAAATACTGATATAACTATGGGAGACTTTTGGGGAATCAAGAATGAAGAACCCGAATTTTATGATAAAGATGGTGTTTCAGTATTGCTTCTTCATAACGAAAAAGCAATAAAGCTAATTGGAGACGTCAAGGACAAGATTGTGAGCAAGGAGATTGATGTTCAAGAGATTACAAGAAATAATCCTTCATTAATTGAAGCATCGCAAAAGAGTATTATGCGTGATCTTTTCTTTTTTGATATGAGGAGAGGAGTAAACCATGCCATAGAAGGAATATTAAATCCGAATAAACTCCAGAAGGTCAGAAATAAGGTATACAGGTCAGTCCACAAATCAAAGACAGCTGTAGTGTCAGGAAAATCAAGAGCTTTCGGAAAGATTCCGGAATTATATGAAAATAAAGAAAACTGTTGTGGATGCAGGGCATGTGCAAATGCATGTCCCAAAGATGCAATCACAATGGATGAGGATATAGAAGGATTTGCTTATCCTAGAATAGATAAGGACTTATGCGTGGGTTGTAATAGCTGTGTTAATGCATGTCCTATTTGAAACAATAAGCGAGGTGGAACATGACTGATATGCAAAAAGTGAATATGAATCATAAAATATCGGTTATAGTTCCGGTTTACAAAGTTGAGCAGTACTTAAATCGATGTGTTGATTCAATCTTAAATCAGACGTATATAAATCTGGAAGTCATCCTTGTCGATGACGGTTCAAAAGATAGGTGTCCTGAGATATGCGATGATTACGCTAAAAAAGATAGTCGAATCCGAGTAATTCACAAAGAAAACGGAGGGCTTTCAAGCGCCAGAAATGAAGGCCTTAAATGTGCTACAGGAGAGGTGATCTCACTGGTGGATTCTGATGACTATATCAACAGCAATATGTATACTGATCTGATGAAGCAAATGATTGATAACGATGCAGATATAGCAATGTGTGGTTATAAGTATGTCTATGACAGCGGGATTGATTCCCGGATTAGAAATCATGATGTTAATGCTGAAATAGTATTGTTTGACGGTCGACAATCTCAATTCCAGGCCTTTGAATCATATGAGAAGAGAGTTACTTTTACGGTGGCATGGAATAAGCTCTATAAGAAATATCTTTTCGAAGGAATTACTTATCCCGACGGACGCATACATGAGGATGAAGCAAGAACTCATGCACTGCTTTATAAAGCTAATAAAATCGCTTTTGTTGATTACCCATATTACTATTACTTTCAACGAAAAGACAGTATTGTGGGCCAAAAAGTATCCAAAGCAAATCTGCAGTTATTGGATGCGTATTTGGATAAATTGATTTTCTATAGAGAGAACAATGAAAAAGAGCTTTGGTCAATGCAGGCAATACATTCAATGCATATGGCCTGTTACCTGAAAAAGCGTTTTGATGATGCAAAGGAAGAATTAAATATTATCGGAGAGCCGGAATGGAAGAGGCTGACTGCTGAGTTAAAGAGATACAAGCAGTCAGGAATAATGAAAGCGTCAAAAAAAGCTGAGATAAGTTTCTTTAGTACATTACCCGCTATGTACTACGAAGTATGGAAAAAAGTAACGAAGTGACTACGGATATGAATGAATTAGTAAGTGTTGTTTTGCCAATATACAATTCTGAGAAGTATTTGGATAAATGTCTGAAATGTATTGTTGAGCAGACTTATACAAATCTTGAGATTATTCTTTTAAATGATGGATCATCAGATGAAAGTGGAGAGATTTGTAAGCGATATGCATTGAAGGATTCCAGAATTAAGTATATTGAAAAGGAAAACGAAGGACAATCCATTACACGAAACAGAGGCATAGAACTATCTACAGGAAAATATCTTTACTTTATGGATAGCGATGACTATTTAAATACTTCTTTTATAGAAAATGCATTACTGGATCTTGATAGACATCACGCAGATTGTTCAATCTTCAATTACTATCACGTATATGACAGCGGTAAGCCCTATAAAGAAAGGAATTTTGAAGAAGGAATATACGACATTACAAGCGAAAATGACAGATACAGATTTCTGGTAAATGTCTTTTTGCCGTATAAATGCGGATTTGAGGTATGGAACAGAATTTACGATGCAAATATCATTAGAGACAATAAAATAAGATTTCCTGTTTTTAAGCCTGTTGTTGGTGAGGATGTTTGCTTCAATTTTCTTTACATCTTGTGCGCGAAAAGAATACATGTGTCTAATGACAGGTATTACTACTACGTTCAAAACGAAGGTTCAACAATGGCTCTGAACAGTAATGATATTCAGTTGAACCGATACAACGAGATAAGCAAAATCGCACATGAGTATATGGAGAATAACAAAAGCTACAAATACATTCTGAAAGAGTATGCTTATATACATGTTCTTCTTGCGTACCACGAGCTTATGAATTATTCTCTTCAGGCTTCGAAAGGTCATCTGCAGAAGATTGTCGATAAAGACTATTTCTGCCGAATGATAAAGTTTAGTCCGGGATGCGTGACAAAGGCTGTAAGAGTGATGGGATTAGCCAGAGGAATAAAGTATACATTATTCGGTCTGTATTATAGATCAGCACTTAAGTAAAGGAATGTTGTTATGAATAACGAAGCGCTTGTAAGTGTAATAGTACCAATTTATATGGTTCAGGATTACCTGGATAAATGTGTAAAAAGCATAAGAAATCAATCATATACAAATCTTGAGATCATTCTTGTTGATGATGGATCAAAAGATGATTGTGGCAAAATGTGTGATGAGTATGCAAAAGAAGATGAAAGAATAAAGGTGATCCATAAAATTAATGGCGGTCTTTCAGATGCAAGAAATGCGGGAATTGAAGTTGCTAAAGGCAAATACTTTGTTTTTGTTGATTCTGATGATTATATTCATCCACAGATGATAGAACTACTTATAAAGCCTGTTCAGGATGGCTTGGCGGATATGAGTGTCTGCGAATTTGTAAACGTTAAAGAAGATCAGGATGCACCTATAACAAATATTGAAAATCCAAATACGATCATAATAGAGAGTCTTGCTGATAAAAGACAGTATTTTTTGTGTGAAACATTTGTAAGATTTACAGTGGCATGGAATAAGCTTTATCCAAGAGAATACTTCGCGAATGTAAGGTATCCAAAGGGTAAGATTCACGAAGATGAATTTACAACTTATAAAATATTGGAGCAGGCTGAGAAAGTTGCTTATATTACTGAGCCCTTATACTTTTATGTTCAAAGAGGCAGTAGCATTATGGGCGAAGGATTCAATAAAAAGACTTTAGACAGATATGAGGCCCTTGATCAGAGAATTAGATATTATGCAGAGCAGGGAAACTATGACTGGGCAGAAAAAGTTCATTCAATTTACCGAATGATGTTTCTTCATGACACCAGAAAGATAATCAAAAGTGATGAATTTGATGAAGCAGTTTTAGCTAGTGCCCTTAAGCAGTTTAAAGACACGACACTTAAGTATGTAATGAAATATCCGATTTCATTGCAGCACAAAATGGGCTATCTTTTTATGGCTATTTTCCCAAAGATGTACTTGGGAAAACGTGTTTAAAAAAGTTATGAAAGAAAGTTAGGTTGGAAATGGGAAATAAAAAGAAAATTGCAATAAATATGGTGGCACAGTTCCTTTCGTTTATTCTTACACTGGCAATAAACTTCTTTCTGGCACCATTTATCACAAAGAGCGTAGGTAAGGAAGTATACGGATTTGTTAATCTGGCGTTTCAGATGACAGGATACATCAGTATTTTTACCACAGCGCTTAATGCTATGCTTGGACGTTATATTACCGTAAGTATCGGTAAGAAAGATTATGAATCAGCAAGATCATATTTTTCATCTGCAATGGTTGCAAATATGCTGATGTCAGCAGTATGCTTCCTTCCGGTTACACTGGGAATCCTTTATATAAATCATTGGCTTGACGTTCCTGCACAGTATCTGTTTGATGTCCAGTTATTATGGGCATTTATATTCTTTGACTTCTTTGCAAGACTTATCACCAACGGCTATGGCGTTTCAACATATGCAGCTAACAGGCTTGATCTATCTTCAAGAAGAGCTATGGAATCTACAGTAATAAGGGCTGCATTGCTGTTTGCCATGTTTATGTTCTTGCCTTCAAGAGTTTGGTATGTTGGTTTTACCAAGTTTCTGATGGGCTTCTATGTTCTGGTTACTAATGTGTATTTCACCAGAAAATTGACTCCACAGTTGTATTTTGAAAAGAGTCTGGTAAAGATGGAGTCAATCAAAAAGCTTGTTAAAACAGGTATCTGGAACACTGTCCAACAACTTTCATCCATTCTAGTTAACGGATGCGATACACTCATTACAAATATTTACATAAATGCTGCATCCATGACTTTGATGAGTTTTGCTAAGACAATTCCCAATTATTTGATGTCTATCATCGGTATTGTTTGTAATTCATTTGCGCCTCAGATGACTCTTATATACGCTGAGGGTGATATGGAGAAATTCGTTAAATATGTTAAGAGTGCTATCAAGGTTTGCGGCTTTATTTGTTCTATTCCGATACTTGGATTTATCGCTTTCGGAACCAGGTTCTTCTCTTTGTGGCTGCCGACACTTAATTCAGGTGAGATACGAACAATACAAATTCTTTCTATAATGATTCTTGCACAGACTGTCTTTGACGTATACATTTATCCTTTGTATACAGTAAACCAGATCACCACCAGACTTAAGATTCCTGTATTTGTTTCACTTGGAATCGGAGTCTGCAATATTATTGGTTCAATTGTACTTTGTATTTACACTGATCTTGGCGTGTATGCGATTCAGATCGTCAGCTCAGTTCTTCTTACAGCAAGAGTATTTTTCTTTGCCCCAATATATGCTGCTCATATCTTGAATCAGAAGTGGTGGACATTCTACACTCCTATAATCAGAGGTGCTATTTCTTCTGCAATAGTTTTATCTATATTTGGAGTGATCTCATATAATGTGCCTGTTGATTCATGGATTAAGTTGATAATTATAGCGGCCGTTTGCGGAGCTATTGGATATGCAATTAATTATGTTATCGTGCTTAATGCTGAAGAAAGAGTTATTGTTAAGAACATGATTGCAAAGAGGCTTAAATTCAAAAAGAAAGCATAAATTATTCTGGTGCTAAGGTAAAATAAAATGATTGAAACGACAAATAAAAAAGTGAACCATAATATCAATTTATTGAAAATCATAGCGTGTTTTGCAGTTATTGTATTACACACATCTGCAGAGTATGTGTTTGAGGTTGAATACGGAACACTCAATAGTATGGTGTTAAACTTTGGACATGGTATAACACGGTTTGCAGTAACTTGTTTCTTTTTGATTTCAGGAAGCCTTTATTTAGATAAAAGCTATAGGATAAAAGACAAGAAAAAATTTTTTTTAAGAATAGGACACTATGTATTCCTGTATTTCTTTTACGCAGTATTTTATAGTGGATGCGCGATTCTTTTTTCTAAACAATTGGAAAGAAATCTGATTAAAGATGTATTTATGATTTTTGAACATGCTTTATTTAATCCCAAATATCATTTGTGGTATTTGCCGGCTTATATTGGTGTATTGTTCGCGATACCGATTTTAAAACGTTTTATCGGTGATGGCAAAGATGGGGATGAAAAGTACATAATCAAATATGCTTTATTATTTATGCTAATAAACATGGTTTTTACCAGCTTAGATGTTTTCCAAATTGGTATTTTGAATAATGCAGTAGAAATCCTTCAGCCATTTTTGATTAATACTTTTGCAAAATGGATTGGAGTCTGTCTTCTTGGCTATTACATTAATAATCACTTTAATGAAAAGTACAAAGTTATTTATCTTTTTGGAATATTGCTTTTTGTTGTTTCTTTAATTGCTTCGTACTTTTACTATGGCAGAATTGAGACTGGATTTTATGATAATCTTAGATTTCAGACCACTCTCTATTCATGCATAGTGTTTGATTTTGTGGTTAAACGCTGTAAATTAAGCTTTTCAGAAAGGACTTTTAACAGGATAGATTATTTATCGGGATTGACATTAGGAATTTATCTGATTCATCCTTTCTTGCTTAATATTTTTGATGTTGTTGGATTTAATTCAATAATGTGTAACAGTTCGATTGCAATTTTAATAGTCGCAATAACAACATTCATTATTTCAGCAATTATTGTTGCCATTGTAAAAAAGATTCCGGTTTTAAGAAGGTTAATGGAATAAATACTGTTTAGTGGTATTGATATGTCTTAACGCAAGAGGTATATAGTAGTGAAAGTCGGTATTATGTCCATGCAAAGAATAATCAATTATGGTTCATTCTTGCAGTCATATAGTTTAAAGAAGAATCTTGAAGCTATGGGCGCATCTGTAGAAATGGTTGATTACCACATAGAAAAGCCTTTGGTTTTTCACTCAAAGCCAAAGAAACAGAGCGCATTTATAAAGAATAAAAAAAGAATACAGTTAGCACTAAAAAACAGATTGGGATATCCTCGCAGGTTAAGTGATGAGGTAATAGATAAGAACAAAGCTTTAGAGACAAGTATTCACAAGTCATTTAAAAATGAAATGCTCCCTATGTTGGGAATCAGTGATGAAAAGAATTATAACCCTGAGCTTGACCTTCTGGTTATAGGCAGTGATGAGGTATTCAATTGTCTGCAGCCGAATCCGGCAGTCGGTTATTCTAAAGAACTATTTGGATTTAACAGTAATGCTAAAAAGACCATAAGTTATGCCGCTTCTTTTGGAAATACCATGAAAGAAGGATTGTTGAAATATGGTATTTACAACGAAATACGCGATATGATGCATAAACTTGATGGCATTTCAGTCAGAGACAGAAATTCTTTTGGCCTCGTAGAGGATATGGGATGCCATTGTGTTAATAAGAACGTAGATCCGGTTTTTCTTTATGATTATGAAGAAGAGACCAAGATTGATGTTCCTGAATCAGGATATATTGTAGTTTATTCCTACAGCTTTAGGATAAATCAGAAAGAGTCAGCAGCAATTATGAAGTTTGCCAAACGTCACAACAAGAAGGTAATCTGTGTCGAGGGCTACCATCCATATCTGGAAAACTATGTGGCGATTAATCCATTTGAAGTATTGGCGTACTTTAAGAAGGCAGACTATATTATTACGGATACTTTCCATGGCACTGTATTTTCCATTAAATATAACAAACAGTTTGTGTCTATGGTACGTGGAGGTACAGAGGGAAGTTATGGAAACAGCGCAAAGCTTGAAGATCTCTTAAACACTTTTGGACTTGAGGACAGGGAACTTAAAGAACTATCTGATTTAGAAAATAAGATGTTACAGCCAATTGATTACAATGCTGTAAATGAAAAGATTGCCGTCGAAAAGAAAAAAGCACTGAATTATCTTAAACAATTTGTTGATTGAGAGTTTTATATGGAATTATGTAATGCTACAAAATGCACCGGATGCAGGTCTTGTGAGAATACCTGTCCCAAAGGTGCCATATCTATGAAACTGACAGTTGAAGGAAAGACTGTTCCTGTCATTGATTCAGAAAAATGCGTTGATTGCAGCTTGTGTCAAAAGGCTTGTCCGGTTCTTTTTGAATCGGATTTTATTGAACCAATCAAGTGCCTGGCAGCATGGACATTGGATGAGAATGATCGCAAGACATGTGCTTCAGGAGGCATTGCAACCGGACTGTACAGATCTATATTAGATAATGCTGGAGTAATATATGGATGCGATTATGATAAAGCACTGAAACCTGTAATAAGACGATCAGAATCAATTAATGATCTTGAGAAATTCAAGTCATCCAAGTATGTTCAGAGTTCAACAGAGAGCTCTTATAAAGAGGTAAAAAAAGATCTGCAGGATGGACGAAATGTATTATATGTAGGAACTCCGTGTCAGATCGATGGACTTAATCATTTTCTTGGAAGAAAGTATGATGGATTATTAACTGTCGACATTATTTGCCATGGAGTTCCTCCTTACAAATACCTTCATGATTATATTTCTGACTTAAAGCTTAAGAAAACACCGAATAATGTTTCTTTCAGAGGAAAAAACGATTATTTTCTCGCGGTATATAGAGATGATGAACTGCTTTATATGAAAGAATCCGAAGATGACTTTTATTTCAAGGCGTTTCTTAGTGGAATGATATTCAGGGATAACTGCTATGAGTGCCGATATGCCAGAAAAGAGCGTATTTCGGATCTGACAATCGGTGATTTTTGGAGACTAAACAAGAAAAAACTTCAAACACCATGTCCAGGAAAGGCTTCAGTAATACTTGCAAACACATCAAAGGGCATGGAAGCATTGGAAAAGGCATCCTCGTATATTTATTTTGAAGAAAAAAATTTAGAAGAGGCGCTGATTGGTAATGATCAGCTCAATCATCCGATGCCTGTTCATCAGGATAGACAGGTGTTTGTGAATAATCTTAATAAAGGTGTTTACAGAGCACTGCTTTGTACGGATACAGGAAAAGCAATTAAGAAAAAGCAAGTAAAGGAAAAGCTTGGAAAGATAAAGAGAAAGCTATGGAAGTGACAACTAATAATGAACTGATAAATGTAATAATACCGGTTCATCAGGCGGAGACATTCTTAGACAGATGCATACAGAGTATTCAGAATCAGACTTACAAGAACATCAGAGTTATTCTGGTGGAGAATGGTTCAACAGATAAATCTTTTGAGTTATGTAAAGCGTGGGTTGAAAGGGACAACAGGTTTGAAACAATAAGTCTTGAGGGTAAAAGCGGAGCAGGAATTGCAAGAAACGCAGGCCTTGATAGAATAGACTATTCCGGCGGATACATCGCTTTTGTTGACTCCGATGATTACCTTCATCCTACATATCTTGAATATCTGTATAAACTTCTCAATAAGTATAACGCTGATTTTTCTTGGTGCGGAGTACATAATACCTTTGAAAAGGAAAAGCTTGAATTCGATGATCTCATTGAAGAAGATAATGAGTACACCTTATCCGGAAAAGAACTTCTAATGAGAGAAGATCTTCGAGTTATGTACAGCATGGTTTGGGGAAAGCTCTTTAAGAGCAGCCTCTGGAAAGATAATCGTTTTGACTCTAAGTATAAGTATTACGAGGATGGAGGTACTACCTTCAGAACGATTTATGAGGCTAACACCGTAGTTATTTCGCAGAGAAAGCTTTACAATTATTTCTACTCAGACAATTCATCGATAAGAAGTGATGTAACGGAGAGAAAACTACGGGATGGAATAGAAACTGAATTGGACAAAATAAGCTTTTACAACAATAAGGGCGAGACGGAATTATCAAATATGGCCTATGTTGCTTATCTAAATACACTTCTTCAGTGCTGCAGAAAGGTAAAAGAATCCAATCAGCTTAATGGATTATATAAAGAGTTCTTTAATGATTACAAAAAGAATTATAAGAAGGCAGTTAATAATCCTACATTGTCCAAAAGTCAGAGATTGAAATTTTTAATCTATCGTTTTGCCCCGGGGCTTCAGCAAGTTTATATAGATATGAAAATGAAAAGAATGGGGTATAAATAAATGAAAACGCCCATGATCAGTATAATAATTCCTGTATATGGTGTTGAAAAATACTTGGAAGAATGCATAGAAAGCATACTTAAGCAGACATTTAAAGATTTTGAACTTATTCTTGTAGATGATCGATCCAAGGACAGTAGTGGTCAGATATGTGACAGATATGCTGCTACAGATGATAGGATAAAGGTTTTACATAATAAGATTAACAGCGGCCCGGCTACTTCTAGAAATAATGGGCTAGATGTTGCAAAAGGTGAGTATATTTGCTTTGTCGATGCTGATGACTTTATTTTTGAACACTATCTTGAATCACTATATAACACGGCAGTAAGTGAGAATGTCAGAATTGTAGCTTGTAATCATGTAAACTACCAGGATGGAGCAACCCCCGTTCGCAATAAGAAAACTGACCCTGAATTAGTCCGATATGTAGATGATATGGAGAGGATTTTAGATGACATTGATCACACAGAGCGATATGTGGTGCTTTGGAATAAAATCTATCATTCTTCAATTTGGAAGGATTTAAGACTTCCGGATGGGAAGTTTTCAGAAGACACATACATTTTCTATAAGATATTGGATCTTTGTAAGGAATTTGTGTATATAGATGAAGTTTTATATGCCAGAAGACTCAATGAAAGTTCGGTAACGCATGCAGCATATCACATGAAAAACTGGAACTTTGTGGAGGCAAAATGCGAACAGCTGGAGTATTTCAGTAAACAGAAAAGACAACCATGCGTCGAAATATCATATGAGTCTGTTATGCATTATTTTTGGTGGAATATCAATGAGATGAAGAAAAATGGTATTTCCAACGAAGAAACGATCAATAAATATAGACAAAAAATAAAGGAATATGTTAAATTACTACGTGTTTCGAAGCGATTTCCGATTAAGAGACTGATACAGCAATATTACATTGCTTTTTTGAAGAGAATATAAGAGGAGAGGAGAATAGCGTGAAGGAGAAATTAAACCTATATCAGGTTGATAACACAATAATAAATGAAGCTATCGACAGAATTGTTGTTAAGCTTCATGGTATAAACAAAAAGGAAGGATCAAAGACTTTTTTGTGTACCGGAGTAGGTGCTAATGTCGGAACAACGAGCACTGCTTTCAGTATCGCGATTTCTTTGGCTGAAGCAGGTTATAAAACCTTATTCATTGACTGTGATCTGAGAAAAGATCCGCAATATAAGAGAATCGATAATGTTAAGTCGGGGACGCTTACAGGATATCTTTCAGGAGAGACCGACAGATATAATGATGTGATTCATTCAACAAACGTAGATAACCTTAGTTATGTTGCTGCAGGGAATAAAAACGAAAATCCTGTAAGACTGCTTTGTAATGAGAGAATTGCAGAGTATCTTGATGGAATCAAAAGAGATTATGATTACATCATCATTGATACACCATCAATCGGAATCGCCAACGATGCTGAGGTATTAATACCTTATGTAGATAAGTACCTCTTGGTTGTGGGAATGAATGAATCTACTAAGAAACAGCTTGTTGATGCAAGAATTCAGCTCTCTGAGTATGAGGATAAGTTTATCGGTATAATTGCAAACAAAATGCAGATGTATCAGTACAAGGGAGAGATTAGAGATTTCGATTATTTTACCGGTAATAAACTTATAAAAAAGAAGATAAACGGATTGAATAGTAGAAAGGAAACTGATCAAAAATGAGTAAAAGATTTAGATATATAGTTATGGCCTTGATGACCATGCTCATGGTTGGCCTAACGATGAAACTTCCTGTCAAAGCAACTGAGACAGGACCTGAGATTACTTGGAAAGTCAATGAACCATTGGATAATGCTGTACCGGTTATCTATAGTTATGAAATTGTAGGTGCTGAGTACATAACTCCGGGTGAGCAGTTCACCCTTAATTTTAAGGTGTATAATCCGGCAGTTGCTTCAAAGATAGGAAATATAAGAATTGTCGTTACTCAGGATCATTTTCTTTTAAGCCCTTTGTATAAAGGAACTAATTCCGTTTACATTGGATACTTAGAACCATTATCATATACTGAAGGTTCTATTACACTGGTTGCATCCAAAGAAATAAACTCTGAAGAATTGCCTATAGTTATCAATATGACATTTACAGATAACTACAGCACTCTTAATCAGCAGCAGTTGGCGGCAACACTTCCTGTATCATCTAGTGGAAAACTGAATATTAGCAGAGTAGATATACCATCTACAATGTATGTTGGATCAAATAACAGACTTTCCATTTCATATGAAAACAGTGGACTTTCAACCATAAATGATGTGGTGTTACATATGAGCGGAGATACTTTGGATGATCAGGAAATCCAGCTGGGAACAGTTGGAAGTGGATTGTCCAAAACAAGTGATGTATATATTTCGTTTAAACAAAATGGTGCGCAGACAATTCATATGTATTGCACATACTCTGATACGACAGGTGCAGAGCATGAGACGGAAGTAACTGATTATTCCTTCGATGTAAAAAGCTATGATGAGTTGGCTGTGAGTGAATATGATCAGATAAATATTAACAGAAATATGAACAATAGATATGTTACATATGGTGTTCTTGGGGTTAGTGTTGTTACATTGATTGTATGTGCTGTTGCGTATTTGAAAAAGAAAAAAGCAGATAAAAAGATCGTAAAGGAAAACAAAGTATGAAATACACAAAAGTAATAGATATTGAAGATATTAAAGTTAGTTTACTGGCTGTATGGAAGAATATCGCTAAGTGCTGTATCCTTGCGCTTATCTTTTTTGCGATTGGAATAGTGCTTACTTTGAATGGAGATGTTAATAATGCCTACAAGGCATCTACAAGTTTATATTGTCCTGTTAACGGCAATTATACAGAGACAAGTAGTGCTGTTCAGATCATTTCAAGCTATGCATCACTTATAAAGAGCCAGAAGGTTGCTGAACATGCAGTTTCAAATATGGGTAATACAAATCTTAACTACAGAAATGTTCAAAATATGATTTCATATTCAACATCATCGTCCGGCATCAATCTTACTATAAATGCAGTTTCATATAATCCAGAAGAAGCGATTATAGTTGCAAATGCTGTTGCAAATGCTTTTGTTGAAGAGATGAGAACCATGACAGGAATTGATGCTGTAGAAATACTTAGTGCTGCAGAAACAGCTTCAATGTATCAAAATGGTATGGTTGATCTGTGGAAACTGCGAATCAGCTTTTTCGTAATAGGCTTTGCGGTAATGGCAGTAATTATTTTTGCCATAGAGCTTTTCTCTGACAAACTTCGTAGCGTAAATCAGTGCCTTTTAGCAGATGATGACGTAATCCTTGGAATCATTCCGGAGATAAAGGATAACAATGAAAAATAGTCTTCTTTCGATTATTATTCCTGCATATAATGCAGAGAAATACGTACAACAGTGTCTTGAATCTGTTAAGCCTTTGCTAATGGATGAAGCTGAAATCATTGTTATTAATGATGGAAGTAACGATAATACAGCCGATGTGGTAAATAAATGCTCAATGAATGATGACAGAATAAGGCTTGTTAATACTGTCAATGGTGGTGTATCAAGGGCTAGAAATCGTGGCATTGATGAAGCATGTGGGAAATACATCATGTTTCTTGATGCAGATGATTTTCTGCTGCCTTCAGCATTTGACAAAGTTACAGAACTGATAAAGAAAGAAGAATATGAGTTTATCGCTTTTTCCAGTATGATCATAGAGGAAGATGGAAGAGAGTGGCATAAGGGATATAGAATATTTACAGGGAATGAATGTTCAGATAAGAACACCATTGACTGCATCATGTATGCGGATTCTTTATTTAATGAGTGTTGGGGTAAGATTTTTTATAAGGATATAATTGATAACAATAGATTAAGATTTCCGGAAGGTGTTCCCGTTGGCGAAGACTTGATGTTTGTTATGAAATACTATTCATATTGCACAAGAGTACTGACGCTTAATATTCCGCTGGTTGGTTACAGACAGCACGGAAGCAGTGCAATGCACCAATGCGATATATCAAAGCGTATGAAGTATACAGAGGATATTTTTAACTATTCAATTGGTTATCTTCCGAATAATATCCGCCAGAGGTTTTATATGTACAATCTGCATGTATTGACTAATCTGTGCAGAGAGTATTCCAAGTATAAAGCAAACAGAAGAGCACTTATTGAGATATATTCTTCGGATATGTCAAAAGAAGTGGTTGGAAGACTTAAGTTTAGAGAAATTCCTTTTTATAAAAAGCTTGAGTTTATAATGATGAAGTATAGAATGGCCACAATTTCAGCGCCATACTATCATCTTAAAGCCAGAATGTGATTTCCTGACTTCAAGAGGGGGACAATGAGAAAACGAATTGTTGCAGTAGTATCATTACTGATGATATTTATCGTGATGTTTTGTGCGATTGATTATCGTAATTCTATTAGTAATGATGCAAATATTGCTTACAACGCTACGCCTGTTACAGTTAGCGCTCCAAATAACAGCATAGAAGAGAACACTGTAAGATCAGCAGAGCTGGACAGAATAAGTGCTGAAATTGGCAGAGGTATAAACCTTGGAAATGATCTTGATGTATGCGATTGGACATATTTTGGCTCAAGTTACAATACAGGATTTCAGGCTGCTATTGTTTATGAAACAAAACCATGGACGGCATGGGATGCTTCAAGCTATGAGTATTTTGATGGAGAAGGAAAACTCACATTAAAATGGGATTTGTCCAAGCTTAATTCTGATGCGAATGGTGAAGCATTAAGATTTGCTATACAGTTGGTAAACCATAATGCAGCATATCAGGGAACGAACGTTACTTGTAAGGTAAAAGAGGCAACACTTATCAAAAATGATGATTCAACAATGAATCTGCAGCCTTACTTTGCGGATAGTTATTTATTAACTGTAAAAGATGATGTCACACAATATTTTGGCGTAAATTTAAGTGGCAGCGGATTAAAGACAAAGAACTTTGTCGGCTCAACAATAAGTATCAGTCTGGAAATTTCCGATTATTATCGTGATGTTGAAGGTAAGATAAAAGAGCTGGAGCAGCACTGGGGGAATCCTGCTGCTACGCAAGAGATGATCACTGCTATAAAAGATGCAGGTTTTGGTACTGTTCGTGTTCCTGTTACATATTTTAACCATATTTCTTCGGACGGTACTATAGACACAGAGTTCCTTAACAGAGTAGAACAAGTTGTCGACTGGGTTCTTGAAAGCGGAATGTATTGTATTATTGACGTACACCACGATTCAGGAAACGATGGATGGATCAAAGCATCTAAGGACAATTATGACCAGAACAAGGATATCGTCTATAACATATTTATTCAGATTGCGGAAAGATTTAAAGATAAAGATTATCATTTGATTCTTGAGGGACTAAATGAAGTTGTTGATAACGCCAATAAATGGAGTGAGATTCCTTCAGGTGATCTGGCGGTCATGAATAATTGGAATCAGCTATTTGTGGATGCTGTAAGATCAACCGGCGGCAATAATTCAGACAGGTATCTGTTGGTCAACACATATGCAGCATTATCTTCCAGTAAATGTCTGGATGCCTTTAGACTACCGGATGATACAGTTAGTGATAGGATATTTGTCGGTATACATTGCTATTTTGATGGCGTTGGCATGGATAGTGGTTTCTCAAGAATTGCTAAGTACAGTAATAAATATAATTTTATTATTGGAGAGTGGGCTTTTTGGAAAGATAATATCGCAAGAGCTGATAATACAAAAGCTTACGTTTCCAAGGCTGATGAACTTGGGATACCGATAATATGGTGGGATAACGGTAATCCAAACGAAACAGCACTTCTTGACAGAAAAAATCTTAGCTGGAAATACACAGATATTTTGAATGCAGTGACAGGTAAATGAAGAACATAAATGAAATTCTAAATAAAAAAAGAATAGATTACGCTGAAACAGTCTATAACATTGCTTTTACTTTCGCGGTATTAAAGACTATTTTTGCGTTTAGTGAATTGATATCTTATAGGTATACAGATTTTTTAAACAATCTGTTTAATGTGCTTTTTTTAGTAATCATGGCATATAAGCTTTTCTTTTTGCAGAAGTATTCTATTAAACAGGTTTTTGTGTTATTGATAGTGGGAGCAGCATTTATATATACAGATTTCAGGATTTATCGTTTCCTTTTTATTCCCAATTTCCTGCTTTTGGCAGCAACGCAGGATATAAATTTTAAGAAGTGTATGAAGTATGTCTGGAAGATTGAAGCTGTTATTCTGGCTGCGCACGTAGTTGTATATCCTATTAGGTATTACCTTGGACATGTTAACTATACTGTCAGAGGCTTCAATGAAGACAATCGTGTGAGACATCAGTTCCTTCTGCAACATGCAAATGTTTTTTCCATGCTTTTGCTTTGGACGATTTTTGCCTATATATACGCAAACTTTGAGAAGATGGATAAGAAACGTATAGTAATATGCTGGTCGGTGTATGCATTTTTCTATATCTTTACCGATTCCAATTCGGGAATGCTGATCTTATCAATAGTTTCAGTTCTTTTGATTCTTAGAGATTTGTTTAAAGATACCATGGAGAGAATAATTACACTGCTATCCAGATATCTTTTTATTGCATTATCAATAATATTCACCACGATGATGGTAACTTTGCCAAATCTTAAGGGCAATCTACGTAAGCTTTGGGAAGACGTAGATTCATTCTTTACCGGAAGACTAAAATACGGTGCATATGCTTATGCAAAACATGGGTTTGCCTTTTTAGGAAAACCAATAGATACTCAAATCAAGGATTATTGGCAGGGATACTGGATTGAAGGCATACCGCTGGATCAATCGTATATGTTCCTGGCGGTTCATTACGGATTGTTCTTCATGATATTGATCGGATTCTTATTCTGGAGATATTCTAAGTATGCTTCAATGGGTGAAAAAGTCATAATCATTGCGTATTCGTTGTACACAATGATGGAATCCTATATTACTTATTTCCATCTTTGCTTCGCACTTATATTGGTAGTGAAATATATTTGGAAAGATCATTCATTCAGACTGAAAAAACGGGATGCAGAGCTATGTCAGATAGAGTAAACGTTTCTATAATAGTTCCTGTTTATAACCAGGAAAAATACCTTCGCCAATGCATGGACAGTATTATGGGTCAGACATATGGTGACTTCGAATGTATCCTTGTTGATGACGGCTCAAAAGATAAAAGCCCGGCAATGTGTGATGAGTATGCTTTGAAAGACGGCAGGGTTAAGGTAATACACAAAGAGAACGGCGGTCTTACGAGTGCCAGGAAAGTCGGATTTGATGCTACTTCCGGTGAATATGTATGCTTCCTTGACAGCGATGATTATCTTCACAAGGATTTCCTTAGATTGACCATGGAGAAGGCTGTTAGTGAAGATGCTGATGTTTGTACCTGTGGCCATTTCCAGGATAAAGAAGGGCAGCTGATAGAGAATACCTTTACATATCCTGTCCCAAAGATAGAAAAAGATAACATGATATCAGGGTACGTTCTTCCAATAATTGGTAAGATATATGCCAAAGGATACCTTAATTATCCCGGATATGTTTGGGGAAGAGTATACAGGAAATCATGTATTACAGACCAATGCTTTGTTTCTGAGCGCGAGGTGTACACAGAGGATGATCTCTTTCAGATGTATTTAGGAGATAAGCTAAACAGAGCAGTGTTTATTCCTGATAAACTGTTATATTACAGAGTAAATGAAATGTCATTGACCCATGCTTATCGCAAAAACATGTGGAAGATGCTTAAAACAAGACATCAGAGGGTACTGGATTACTTTAAAGATAAAAGTCTTCCACAACTTGAAGAAAGACTTTCTGCATCGGCATTTTATGCAGTTTATGTTACACTTAGAAATGCTTATGAACTTGATAAATACAGTGATTTTCGAAAAGAAATATCGCAGATGGTTGGTGATCCTGATTCAAGATCTATGATCAACAGCTTAAATACAGACCTTCTTCGCCCAAGGCAGAAGATGATGGTATTCTTATTAAAGAACAGGTTGTATATTGCTGCATATTATATGAAAAACGCATTATTTAAATAATAAGGTGAAAAATCAGTGGATGAAAAAGTATCTGTAATAATCCCTGTCTATAACGCTGAAAAGTACCTTGAACGGTGTATTAAGGCAGTTGTAGGTCAGACATATGAAAATCTGGAAATTATCCTGGTAGATGATGGTTCGACTGATAATAGCGGAAAGATCTGTGACAGATACAGTGAATCAGATGACCGGATCAAGGTGATACATCAAAAGAATCAGGGGCAGTCAGCTGCACGTAATAATGCAATTGAGTGTGCTACAGGTAAATACTATGTATTTGTGGATTCTGATGATAGTGCGCCTTTTTTTATGGTAGATAAACTTGTACAGAGCTGTATAAAAAATAATTGCAAGGTATCTATTGGAGATTTTTCTGTATTTACCGGGGATGAGCCTGAAACTGAGTCAGATACTAATGATGAGTTTTCGAAAATTATCTCCGGAACAGATGCCATTACTATGATGCATACTGTACCCGGTGAAAAATATGTAGTTATGTGGGGGAAAGCTTTTGAGTCGACTTTATTTGATGGTATTAGATTTCCTGAAGGTAGAATCTGTGAGGACTTGGCAGTGCTTTACAGACTTTATGATAAGGCTGGTATAATTACTATTATCAATGATGTTGTTTACCGGTATTTTAGAGGAAATGAAGATAGCTCCACATTTTTAATTAAGGACAAGTTCTATAAGGATGTATATCTTGCTCTTGATGAGGAAATCGCTTATATGGAAAAGGCTCATCCTGAACTTTCTTATTACCCTAAAAAGACTTATATGTACTGGATATTTGATGAGTATAAAAAACAGTACGCTTCAAAGAATAATGTCGGTAGACTAAAGCAACTTCACAAAAAGTATACAGATTTATACAAAAGTAGTGATGTACTGCCAAAAGAAAAGTTCTACCATGTGTTTCGATATTTACCTAATCTATATTGCATGATCAAAAAATAATGGGGATGAATCTGAGTATATGAAGAGTAATATGAAACAGAGAATTAGATGTATAATTTCAAGTATTTTATTGATAACATTAGTCGCAGGCTTTGCGACCGGTTTTTCAAGTGCCGGTAAAGCAAAAAAGATTTCAGAAGAGAATCAGGCGTTCATAAATGGTCTGGGAACAGGTATAAATCTGGGGAATGCGCTTGATGTCTGCGATTGGAATACCAAGTTTCAGAATAGGTACGGGGTTAATACGCAGACTCTCTGGTGGGGAGCTGTTATTTCAGAAGACTTCATAAAGACGTTGGCAAATCGAGGCTTTGGTGTAGTACGAGTTCCTGTGACATACATGAACCACATCGATGATAATGGCAATATTGATCCTGCATGGATAAACAGAGTGAGAGAGGTCGTAGGCTGGATCGTCCAAAACAATATGTATTGTATAATCGACATTCATCATGATACAGGTAATGATGGTTGGATAAAGGCTTCAGCAGATAATTATGATAATAATAGCATGCGCGTTGCCAATATGATAAGCCAGATTGCGACAGCTTTTAATGATTTTGATGACCATCTGATCCTTGAAGGCTTTAATGAAATGGTAAATGAGAAGAATAATTGGACAGATGTCCCTAAGGCTTCTTTAAAAGCACATAATAAATGGAATCAGTTATTTGTAGATACGGTAAGGGCTACAGGGGGCAATAATGCCACAAGATATATTCTTGTAAATACCTATGCAGCATCTCCGACTAAAAAGAATATGCAGGGGTTTGAACTTCCAAAAGATAGCGCAAATAATAGACTGATTGTCGGTATACATAATTATGCCGGACAAAACAATGTTCAGGAAACTCTTGATAGGATTAAGAAGTTTTCAGATCGTGGTTTTCCAATTATCATTGGTGAATTTGGTACTACAGCTAATGCAACTTATGATAGAGCACAGCATGCAGGTAGCTATGTGAAAATATGTCGTGATTACGGTTTTTGTCCGATTTGGTGGGACAATGGCGAAAATCCCAATAATCATAAGAATAGCAGCTTTGCAATATATGAAAGAAAAAGTTGTGCAGAGTATTACCCCGAGTTAATAAATGCACTTATCTCAAGGTGAATGAATAATGAAATGGCGAAAACAATACTTAAAATATAAGCTGCAATATATAAAATGGACCAGAAAAGATCAGCTTGCCAACTATATAAAAAAAGCTAATGAAGCAGTTTCATATAAGAATACGATTTTTCGCAGGCTTGATTTCTTGCTGGCGCATATGATGTTTGGCGCTGAGAGTGAAGATTATTTCAGCTTCCTTTTTTATCTTCATGAGAACCCATTTCTAAGAAATCATCACGTCACAAGGATGAGGCTGAATTTCCTGAAGGGAAGGGTTAATACGAAGGAAGCTGTTGATTTCATTGATTCTAAGTTGGATTTTAATACTTTTTATAGTGATTACCTTGGTCGGAAGTGGTGTTATCCGGATGATATGACTGAGGAGGAGTTTGTCAGCAAGATGAAGTCTGACAAAGAAATTTTCATTAAGATTATTGATGGTTTTGGAGGCAAGGGGGATTTTAAGGCTCAGGCTGACGAGTCGTCTCTTCGTAAAGTGTATCGTGATATTACATCTGGTGATTCAAAATATATTGTAGAGGAGTATTTCTATCAGAATGGATTTTTACATGATGTTAATCCGTCATCATTAAATACAATTCGTGTTACTACCGCAAGAAATAAAAACGGTATTAAACCCTTATACTCTTATTTCAGAGCCGGTGGAGCAGGATCTGCAGTTGATAACCTTCATTCAGGCGGAGTCAGCTATCCTATTGATGTTGATACTGGCATAATACACGAAGGCCATACATATAAAGAATATGGTATAGTTAACCATCCTTCATCAAATATTAAAGTTGCAGGCTACCAAATTCCGAATTGGAAGGAGATTATTGATTTCGCAATAAGGCTTCATCAAATGGCACCGGAAGGAGCTGGCCTCATTGGATGGGATTTTTGTGTTTCTAATGACGGAATAATTGTGATTGAAGGAAATGCCGGTCCCGGATTTCCTGTGGAGCTTAACTACAAACAGAATTCCTGGAAAAAGGTAAGACAATTTCTGGATGAGTATTAAAGAATGAATCTAAAAGACTTTATTTTAAAAAATCATGAAAAGGGACTTACCCTTAAAATCTATATCTATTCGTTCTACTACAGATTTTGCATTAACCATATTAAGATGAGCAAGATCGAAAAAATGATGGGCGAAAGAGGTGCTCAGTCAAAGGAAGATGAGAGCGAAGAAAACCTGAAGTTTGCAAGGCTTGTTGCTTTTCATGCGAATCGCGTAACTGAGCACATGCCATGGGAAGCTAAGTGCTACACCAGATCTCTTGCAATTGCTAAAATTCTTAAGGAAAAGGGAATTGATACCACAATTTATATGGGTGTTGCTAATGAGGGTGGTAACATGAAAGCACATTCATGGATCAGATGTGGCAAGATGTATCTTACGGATCCCATGATGGGTGAGTATACAACAGTGGCTAAATTCAAATATTGAATAACAAAAATCCAGATTCAGTATATTATTTGAATCTGGATTTTTTAGACTTGATGTAATTTGTTATCGGAAATACAATGCATGCTAACTTGTAAGTAAATCCGTTTATTCGCTTTATATAGCCTGCATTTTTTCCTGTATAAGCTTTAAGATAAGGGTTCTTTTTCCAATTTGGGAAAGTATTGATAAGCTTTTCATAGTTCTTTTTATATGCAAACCTGCGGTCTTTCCGGTCTTTGATTCTTGAGATACGGCTAAATGAGCTGCACAGAAGAATTCTGGTGTAAAGGAATTCCAAAGCATCTTTGTATTCATCAAGAAATCCGTTTCCTTTGTAGAAGGAATAAATGTTATCCAATATATCAAATATCTGTAGTGTCTTAAGGGTCTGAAAATTGTTGATCGATGTTGAACGCTGTACATAGTGTACAAAAGGCTCATCTACATAACTAATCTTGCGAAGATAGGGCATTAGCTTGCTGTAAAAGCATACATCCTCATAAATCAGACCTGCAGGAAATTGCACGTTTGTGCTAAGAAGCCATGAGGTCTTGTAGATTTTATTCCATACAACAGATCTTCCATTCATAAGAAGTTCTTTGGAATCCGTTTCCTTAACACCGATTTCTGTGTCTTCGTAATTATCAAAGGTGTGATGAAGATTGCACTCTACTATATCTGAATCGGTTTCAACTGCCTTTTTGTACATAATTTCATACATTTCAGGGTCTACAAAGTCATCTGAATCAACAAATCCAACATATTCACCATGTATATGAGGGAATGCATAATTTCTTGCATCAGAAAGACCACCGTTGGGCTTGTTAAGAACAACGATCCTGTCATCAAGTGAAGCGTATTTATTTAAGATTTCAGGTGAGGTATCTGTTGAACCATCATTTACAGCTAAAATCTCGATATCTTTTAGTGTCTGATTTATAAGAGAATCAAGGCATTTTTCGAGATAAGGAGCCACATTGTAAACCGGAACGATCACACTGACTTTAACAATACTTTTCATTTCCATAGCTTATAAAATTTTACAGTATTTACTACAAGAAAACAACATTATTGTTTACAAATATGAACAAATGACTTATCATCTCATATTGTGCAGATAAGAAATAGTACAGCAAGAATGAGAGGTTCCGTTAAATGTATAAATTCATCGCATATGGTCAAAAAATTGAATCGGATTCAATGTTTGATCAGTTTATACCTGCTGACTTTGAGGATGAGCCGGATTTGGTGATTCATCATTACGTTGAGAAAGAGATAAAAGACGCATTAACCGAACTGTATATGGTAACTATGAATGGTAGGGACATCTCCTATAGAAACCAGGTGGGATATTTTGAAGCAAGAGCCGGAAAAGAGATTTTCTATGAAGAGTATCCCGGACAGGATGAAGCAGAAGCAAAGGAGTTTGTAATGGGTAACACCATTGCACTTCTATTCTTTGAAAGAGATATGAATGTAATTCATGGTTCAGCGGTAAGATTTAATGATAGAACCATTATTATTTCAGGAGATAGTGGAGCAGGTAAATCTACAACAGCATCAAAGCTTATAAAAGAAGGTGGTAAACTCATATCTGACGATCAGTGCGTAGTATTTATGCAAGACGGGCAAGCTATGCTCCTTCCGGGATATCCATCACAAAAGCTATGCGAAGACGCTTCTGAGAGAAATGAGTTCGATGTAAATAAGCTTATAAAAATTGACAACTATAAGAACAAATTTGCTATTCCAAGAGTGGAGGACTACTTTGGCAAAATCTCCAAACTTGACGCTATATACTTCCTCTCAAAACATCAAGAAGGAAATGATGTGATATTTGAGAATATTAAGGGAGCTGATAAGGTCAACATCATGACAATGAACCTATTCCTTAAGCCTTTCTTTAGAACAAATATAGGACTCCCGCCTCAGTCTATGCTTCAGTGTGTCAATATCGCATCGCTTGTTGAAATGTACAGCATTTCACGCAAAAACGGAAGTAATACTGAAGAAGAAATTTTTAATTATATTTCAGATTCTTTTCACTAAATTGTTTCAGATTCCTACAATGTTGTTAGAATTCTTTTCTTTAAAAAAACTTGTGATATTATTATCATTATAAAATATTTCTTAGGAGGAAATGAATTATGAAGACATGGGAGAGACCAGAGCTTCAGGAGCTCACAATTTCTGCTACAGCACAGGGTAAGCACGTTACAAATGCTATCGATGAGGTTAGAGTAGATCCTTCAACAGGTAACTACTGGGCAAGCTTCACAAGTGGTGAAGATAGCAATCTTGATCCTGTTGGACCTATCTATCCTGGTAAATAATTTAATTCGTGTTTTATCAGAACTAATAAGAGCTGTGTGCATAATGTACACAGCTCTTTTCTTTACTGAAGACAAAGGAAATAATAGAGGGATAAAGCATAAAGAGAGTTAGAGATATTTGAGTCTTTTGGATCGAAACAAAGAGTATCCAATTTTTCTTTATCTAAATAGTTATATAATTTTTCTGATGAATAATTCTTAATGAAAGAACTCTTATCCGGAGTGTAAACCTCAATTCTCTTGATGTAATCTGCACTTTGCAGACCGCGCTTGTAAATCTGTCGGATTATGTGGTTTGGAACAATATCCTTCATGTAATCAGTAATAAGACGTCTCTCGTATTTTCCATCAGCAAAGCAGCTTATTGGCATTGAAATGCAAAGTTCGATGATTCTTTTGTCGCGTGTGGGATCTCGGGTAATCAAGCCACTTTCAAGCTCGAAATGCGCGTTTGCGTAAGAAACCTGCTGAAAACTTGAAGGCATGTAAACTGATCGTTTCCATTGTTCTTTTGAACATACATTGTCACCTCCATATTTTCTTTCTCTTTTTAGATAAACATCACGAAGATTATATTTTTTTAGTAATGATTCTTTTGTAAGAGCATTTTCAAAACTGATTTTGGGATGCAGTTCATAAGCAATTTCACCCCAAAATGCACTTAAAAAAGCTTTTTTGTTAACATTCATGTTGGCAGAAAACTCTTTGAACTGTCTGGCTGCAGTAATGAAATGCAAATCCCTGATTTCTGACCACATTCTTGCGATCAAGCCGCCATAGGAAACGGAACAGTTACCATGCTGACCTTTAAGAAGAATTTTACATCCGTCTTCAGAAGCCCTTTTATAGATTTCTTCCATCCAGACAGCATTTATACCGTACTTTATCGGAGAATTGAACAGAGTTACAAAGTGCTCCAGTTCAGTTAAAGCACTTTTTCCTTCACATGATATATACGTTGGCTTGATATTGCCAAAATGATCACAGAATTTTTGAACAGGAATTGATTCATCTTCTAATCTGTGATCGTTACCTTCCAGAAATTCACGTATTGGAACAGAAGTATAAGAGTGAAGTGTTTCACCTTTTTCCTTAAGGTATAGAGAAGCAAGTGCGGCCACAGAAGTTGAATCAAGTCCACTGCTAAGAAAACAGCCAACATTTCCATCTACTCTAAGCGCATCGGTTACGCATTTTGAATATGTTTCCAAAAACAAGTGACGGTAATCGTCATCTCTATTTAAATTGAGAGGTCTGACTGTTTTAGTAGGATCCCAGTATTGTTCGGTATAACATACAGCATGATCCGGCCCAAAACAAGCTGTTAGTTGTTGGCCTGCAAGAAGCTGATATACACCATCAAAAGGCGACATGCCCGGGAAAATGACCATATCAGCTGAAACGCTTGATTCGCATGCGGCAATATATTTCTCTGAAACCGGAATACTATTATCCGTGGCAGCCTGAATTGGTTTAATAATAGTGGAAAAGTAGAAAGTATTATTCTTCAGGTAATAATGGAGACATCTTTCTCCACAGTGGTCCATATATAGGTGAAGAGTCCTTTTGTCATAATCATAAATTATAATGGCAAAAACGCCAAGCAAATGATCACAAAGCTCTTTTCCCCATTTTAGATATGCAAGATAGATTAGCATTCCATCGGGAGTTTCTTCATTGATTTCGATTCCGATTGATGAGCCCTGGTCCTTAAGTTCAATAAGAAGTTCAGTTCTATTATCCAGATAGCAGTCAGCTGTGAAAAGATTATGTGAAATTTCATCATAATATGGAAGCTTCTCGTTCCTGGACTGCCTGGTAATATGCATAATGCCGGTTCCAAAGGCTGCGTTTTCGTGTAGAAATGAGCTAAATCTATCTATTTTAAAACCTCTGTATTCCTGCTCCATCTTGAGAAGTGGATCTTTTTCTAAAGGCTTTCCATCCAAATTAATGATTCCATAAATTGCTGACATAAATTAGCACCTCTTGATAAAATTAGTTCTGCACTAATCATAATATACATAAATTTTTTTCATCTTCAACAAAAATTTCACAAAATAAGATTGAATTAAAATGTAATTAACTGTATTATGATTTAGTTGAATTGGAGGAGCATCATGGTAGAGTTACTTTTCTATCTGGCAAAATGTGCAATATATGGGATTGAGCCAACTGATTTTAATGATAAGTTTAAGCATCAATCAATTGATTGGGATAGTTTCTTTAAACTTGCAATTGACAATAGCTTAATCACACTCATTTATTCTGTTATTTTGGATATTGATAGGAAGAATAATATCCTTAATGACCAACAAAGAAAATCGATAGAAGTAAATGCAAAGGGTACTTTGATGCCTGAGCTACAGAAATTCTATCTTATCAGTCAAATTGCCAAGGCTTCCGAAGAAAGAGGCATAAAATTTGTATTCTTTAAAGGAGTTGTTCTTGCTGATCTGTATCCACAGTATGTTGAGAGAGTAAGTAGTGATTGCGATATATTTGTGTTGGATGATGACAGAGAGGCGGCAGAGGAACTACTAAGAGAATTAGGATATGTAATAGATACTAAGGATTCAAAAGAAAACGTTAAGGTTTATTTTCACAGAAATCCAAGTCATATGGTAGAACTTCATACCAGACTTTGGGAGGATTATAAGGGACCTAGAATTGACAAACTCGCCAGTCTTAGACTGACTGACGACATAATCAGTGTAGAAGCTTGTAAGATACCTTTATATACACTTAATTATGAGAATCACCTTATTTATCAGCTGTTTCATATAATCAAACATTTTTCTCTGGAAGGAATTGGGGCAAGATATCTTGTAGATATAACTCTTTTCATAAACCGTTATATTGCTCAAATTGATATTGATGATTTTTGGAAGAAGATAGACACACTTGGATATACGAAATTTGCAGAGGTATTCTTCTCAATCTGTATGCGAAGTCTTCGTATGAATACGCGTATTATGGAAGGGCACAGAAGACTTCCTGATGATCTTGTAGATGTCCTTGTAACTGACCTGTTTCATGTTGGAAGCGCTAAGGATAAAGAGGCCAGATGGCAGATTATGGGAGCTATGGAAGCCTATTTTACAGGTGAGGAGAAGGTGTCAAAAACCAAGTTTGGAAAAAAGCTAAGAATGGCATTTCCGTCTGCCAAGGCGCTGCCTAAGGTTTATTCATATGCCACGAAGCATCCGATTTTGCTACCTGTAGCCTGGTTGCATAGGGGAATTAAGTTTTTGATTAAGAAAACAGTTCATAAAAATGATTTCTTTGGTATCAGCGAGAAGATTGATGTTGGAGAACACAGGCTTAGTCTCTTGGATGAACTTGGACTTAATCTTGATGACGAGTAATAAAAAGACATATTCATCCGAAAGCGGATGGATATGTCTTTTGTTTTGCAGATTTTTAATTATGTCAGTGAAATAAATTTAGAACTTTCTAATTGTGAAAGGAAACTTTCGATACCTTTCAGACATGTCTCTTCATCTACATCGTATATGGCCATAAGTTTCTCGAAAAGCTCGCCTATTGTTATCTCTGACTGAATATTATCCCAAATATCTACTGCAGTACCTTTGAGCATATAGTACTTACCTGTTTCGAAATCGATCATTACTTTATCGCCGGCTATATCAGTTACATCGATTTGTTTTATGAGCTTTACTTTTGTTTCTTTGTTCATTAAATAACTCCATGTCTTTAGTGAAAAATTTTGTTGTTTTTTTAGGTCATTTTAAGTATTATGAATAAGACTTGTTTATAAAAATTTAATTTTTCAAGCAAGAGAATTTTACCACAAGATAAAAAATTATCAATATTAATTTTAACAATTTGTAATTCTGAATTATGTTGATTTTTGACAAACCAGTATTCATGGGAAAAGATATGCCGGATAATTATGAACAACTGATATATGGCTTCATATACTTACAAAAAGCGTCATTAAATGGCACTATACCAGAGTTTTCTTATGTGGGTATTGATTGGAATCTTTTTATAGATTTAAGCATACGCAATAAATGCGGAGTGCTTTTCAATAATGCTATTAACAAAAATCCACAGTTTTATGGTATTCAAAATGAGATTCTTGACCGATGGAATAGAAGATCTAAAAAAGAATTCATGATATCCTACACAAAGTATTATGAATTTGTAAGGGTAATGAAGGCTATAGATAAGAATAATGTTAGAGCAATTGTTTTAAAGGGATATGCGCTAGCAGTGCTTTATCCCGGTATTTTCCAGAGATACTCCAGTGACCTTGATTTAAAATTTGAAAACCAAGATCGTGAAATAGTTCATTCTTTATTGACCGGTGAACTTGAATTTGTCTTTGATGAAGCAAACAGTAAGGATAATGTTTCAATTTATTATAGCAATGCGCTTAAGATAGAAGCACATTTCACTCTATGGGAGGATTATCAGGGTGAAAACACTGAAGTGCTTAAGAGTGAAAAACTGGATGATCCGACTACTCTGACAAAGGTTAAAATTACTGATGACCTTTCGATTACTACACTTGGTGTGACAGAACATTTAATTCTCCAGATGTTTCATATTATAAAGCACTATATTGTTGAGGGAATAGAGAGCAGATACTTCTGCGACATTGCTCTTTTTGTTAATCGTTATATTGAAGATATAGATTTCAATAGATTTTATCAAGTCTTTAAGAAGATGAACTTTGAAGACTTCTGTTTGGTTTACTTTTCAGAATGTATCAAGTACTTTGATATGGATAAAAGGGCTCTTCAAGGCAGGAATATGAAATTCCCTGAAGATGAACTGTCATTTTTTAGGGATATAATATTCCTTGGCAAAAGAGATTTAAGCGATCAGGCAGAATACAGCTTGTTAGGCATTTTATCTCCATATGTGAACGGAGGCAAAATTGCGGAGGATAGCAAAGGCAAAAGGGCGCTTCAGGCTCTTTTCCCATCTGCTAAAGATATTGATCAAAAGTATTCATATTGCAAAAAATATCCTGTTTTGTTACCTGTAGCATGGGGGCACAGGGCAATCAGGACAGTGTTCTTCAAGATCACCAAAGGCGGCAAGGTGTACGGAGCTAAGAAAAAGCTCCAGGAATCTGAATACAGGATCCAAATGATGAAGAACTCTAAGCTTATATAATTTTTTATTAAGTAGGGTAATTTAATGAAACTTGTCTCCATAATAATTCCGGCCTATAACTGTGAACATGATATAAGGCGATGTATTGATTCGTTATTAAAGCAAACATATAAAAACATTGATATTACGATCTATGATGACGGTTCAACAGATGAAACAGCAAAAATATGTAAAAATCTTGCAGAGAAATACAGTGTAGTATCTTTTGAATCAGTTGAACACCGTGGAGTAGCGGACGTAAGAAACTATGGCCTTAAAAGGGCAAAAGGCGAATACGTGATGTTTGTAGATGCAGATGATTACGTTCGCAAGACATATGTAGAAAAGATGGTTTCGTCCATTGAGCAGGACCCTTGTTGTGATATGGCTATATGCAGTTATGAGAGAGTTATAAAGGGGGGTAAATATCCAATAATAGATCTTTTAAAACCGGGAATCATAACAAGAAACCAATACCTTGTTGATACACTCGAAGATCCGGGGCATCATTACTTTGGTGTATTGTGGAACAAGATATTTAAGAGAAAAATTATCATTGATAATGGAATAGAGTTTCAAAGAGATATTTCACTGGGAGAAGATTTTGTATTTTCTTTGAGCTACCTGAAGCATTCAAGAAAAGTGAATGTCATAAATGACAGGCTATACTTTTATTGTTATCAGACAAGAGATACATTATCAAGGATTCAGGAAAAAGAGATTTCAGATTGCCATAATGAACTAATTAACAGAACCAAAATTTTTAAGAATTATGTTTCTGTCATGAAATCATCAGGCCTTTATAACACATATAAAAAGAAAATATATGACTATTGGATCGTTTTTTTGATAAGACAGAAGTATTCTTTGATAACAGAGTACCGATGGAATATTGAAAACAAGAGACAATGGGAGAAAGAGATAGTAGATGAATACTTTATAAAAAAAGCAATTTCCTATTATGGAAAAAAGGAAATTGCTTTGAGATTTGTTAAGTATTCTATAACGCAGACGTTCAAGAATATTGCCAAGAAACTGGTTTTATTCTTCAGGATTTGAAAATGGGAAGCGTAATGGTAAAGCATGTGCCATGATTGCTTCCTGTTTTTGAATCACAGGAGATGGTTCCGTTATGAATTTCAATTATACGCTTGCAAATTGAAAGCCCTAGTCCTGCCCCTGTTTTATCATCAGGAGTTCTGGATGTATCACCGGTAAATGATCTTTCAAAAATCCGGGCTAAATTGGTGGAATCTATACCTGAGCCATTGTCTATAACAGATATAAAAACCTTATCAGCTTGATTGTTTGTTGTGGCTTTAAGAGTTATACATCCATCGCTTTCCAGATATCTGAATGCGTTATCAAAAAGATTGTTTAAGACTCTTTCGAAATAGTTGGGATCTATATTTATCATATGATTAAAATCCAATGGCACATCAAGTCTCAGGCTGATGTTTTTAAATTTTGAATCAGCTTGAGCTGTAAAAAAGAAATCTTCAAGATAGTTTCCGCAAGGAATCAAAACGGGTTTTACGATGTCACTGTTGGTATCGAGCTTGGTCAGAAAGAAAACTTCATTGATCATGTAATCAAGGGAAGCAACTTTTTTGTAAATCAATTTATATAGTTTTTCTGTTTCTGAAGGATCAATATCAGGTGTACTTTGAAGGTATTCTATTGCAGTTTTTATTGCTGCAATTGGAGAGCGAAGATCATGAGAAATATTTGAAAAGAACTCGCTTTGCCTTTTGTTAATATCATCCAGTTTTAAATTGGATTCATACAGTCCTTTCGACAGTTCCTCTATGGATAGTGAGGGCGCGTTGTATGGCTTTTTGTTTTGATTTTGCATATTTGTGTCCTATCTTGGGATTATAAATTTGTAGCCTTTACCGTATGCTGTTTCGATACAGTTCATAAGGCCGTTATAGCTTTCGAGTTTTTTTCTGAGGCGACTTGCTAAAACCATTATTGTTCTGCGATCACTTTCCTGGAATATGCCCCATATCTGCTTGCCGATATCTTCAAATGTGATTACGACGCCCGGATTTTGAACGAGTAGCAGTAGAAGTTCATATTCTCTATTTGAAAGTACGATTTCAGAGTCGCCATTATACAGAACCTTATGGTCCATAAGCTTGATTTGAAGAGGGGGATATGTTATCGTATTAGCTGTTTTTGAGAGATTTTTCTTTTTGATCTGGAGTTTGATTCTTGCAGATAATTCTTTTAGGCTATATGGTTTTATCATGTAGTCGTCTGCTCCGGACATAAGGCCTTCAACTCGATCATCTTCTGATGCCAGACCTGATAACAGAATAATTGGGGCATCAGTTATTTTCTTAAAAGAATTGATAGATGTTAGACCATCAGTCCCGGGCATCATGATATCCAACACAATACAATCAGGATTGATTTTTTTCAGGGAAGAAAAAGCACTATCGGCAGACAAAAAGGTATATACTGTATAACCTTCATCAGATAAGTATTTTTTATTTATATCAATAATATCTTTGTCATCGTCAATTAGCATCAGAATCATATTTAACCTCGTGGCAAATGTGCCTTTTGTAAATTATATAATATTTTTCGGGGGAATTAAAATGGAATTATCAAAGGAAGAACTTAATAGGGCGGCGGATAAGGCCGAAGCAAATTTTAAACTTTTATGGTCATTATTCTCTGAGGATGGACGTGGAATTGCTTTGACAGGAATGGATGAAGCATCTGAAAATATTATAAGTATTGTCAGAAACTCATTCGTTGTTGGAACATCGCCTCTTTACGATATAGAGGTTCCTCTCATTGGTGAGCCTAAAATGGATATATCTGTGGGATATTTTTCAAATGAATTACCGGATGAGGTAAATCTTGTAGGAGAAGATTTATTAAAAACCAGATCGTACATTGAACATTACGCGAAATTATATAGGAATAGTAATTTGGCAAATGAAGTTTGCCATGAATTTGATGCTTCTTCAGGAAATATACAGTATTCCGCATTTGGATACATACCACATATAAATTTTGAAGAACCTAGATCGTTATATAAAGCCAGAATGGAAGATTATTTAACGCTTGTTGATCAAAAACATAGGGCGCCTAAGGCGATAGAATTATATGAAAAAAGTCCTGAATATTGGCGACCGTTTTATCAGGGGATATTTGAAGGAAGAGCAGATTTTCCTATGCGAGTAACCTGGGTATTAGATGATGCCGCAAAAAATGTCTATGTAAAAGATCCGATTCAGCTTGGAAATGACCTGGAATCTATCGGTGTTGATTTTGACAGAGAAGAAATGATGCTACCAATGCTGGAGTTCTTTCAAAATGAAGGTGAATTTGAAGTTCAAGCTGATCTTTATGAAGATGGCAGGTTAGGCGGTACTGTAGGACTTGCGTGTTTTCCGAGAAACGAGTACAAAAATAATGATGCAGATAAGGGGTTTAAAAAACTGATTGATTTTGGCATAAAATACGGAGTTTCAGACGAGAGAATTTCATTGCTTTTACCAAGAACGAGACAAAATAGTATTGCTTATTATGATGATGAAAAAGGTGTTTTGCACAAGCGTCTTGTTGCAGGGTCAACTAATATTAAGTTGAAGTGGAAAGATAAAAAGATGATGCCTATGAAGGCATACGTTTTCTTGCGTAGCTATGATATTGATTGATAAGGAATGTTGAGGGGAATATGAATAAAGTAAAAAAATATATAAAAAAATACCGTGAAAGCAAAGAGCGTGGAAGAGATTACTTCAAATGGCTCCTTTCTTATACAAAACCGTATATGAGCAGGATAATACTGCTAATGGTTATAAATGTAGCAATGACTTATGTGGGAATAGGATATTCTGTTGCGTCCAAACATATAATAGACAGTGCAGGCAATGGAAAAATCACTATAGCTTCAATAATTGCTTTTATGGTCCTGATGGCGTTGACGCTCGTAAGCAATCCTGTAATTAGTCTGTTTTTTGATATGATCTATGAGAAGTATTCTTTTGGAATACGAAAGCAGGTATATGACAAAATCATAAGGTCTGTATGGCTTGGCACACAGAAATATCATACAGGAGATATGATGACCAGAATGACGTCTGATGCGGGTAATATTGCTAACGGAATGGTCAATGTAATACCCAATATTTTCGTTTTTCTTATCCAATTAGTGATGGTATTTATCATACTTTTCGTATATTCTCCAATACTTGCAATTGTTGCTCTGTTTTTGACTCCGTTAGGAATCCTGGGTGCTTACATATTGGGATCAAGACTTAAGAAATATCAGATAAAAGTTCAGGAGTCAGAAACTGCATACAGATCGTTTATACAGGAAAGTCTAGCAAATATATTGATTGTAAAAGCTTTTTCCGGTGAAGAGAGATTCTCCAATGAACTAGCAGAACTCAGAAAAAATAGATATAACTGGGTTTGGAAAAAGAACAAGCTATCATTTGAATCAAATATGGTAATGAATGGTACATTCCAGCTTGGATATGCATTTGCTTTTATCTATGCTGCCAGCCAGATTGCGGATGGAAAGATTACATTCGGTACAATGACATTGTTCCTTACTCTCTTTGGGAGAGTTCAGGCACCAATAGCTGCTTTGGCACAGCAGCTTCCCGGAGTGGTTTCAATATTTGCTTCGGCAGGGAGAGTAATGGATATTCAGGATATTCCACTTGAAGAGAGCAATGATGAATCTGATATAAAAGGTACTATGGGTGTAAAAGTAAACGACATTTCATTTGCATATGATAGAGATAATGTATTTACCGATGTCAGTTTTGATATTAAGCCGGGTGAATTTGTTGGTATCATGGGTGAATCCGGTATAGGTAAGACTACACTTATAAGACTTCTTATGAATTTTATAACTCCATCTAAAGGGGAAATCTTGTATTATGACATGAATGAAAACAAGATGAGCCTCAGCGCAACGGTAAGAAAATATGTTTCGTACGTGCCACAAGGAAATACATTGTTTTCAGGAACAATAAGGAAAAATATTCAGATCGGTAAAGAGAATGCAACAGATGAGGAAATCTGGAATGCATTGGATATGGCTGTTTGTAAAGAGTTCGTTGAAAAGCTTCCGGAGGGGCTAGATACAATAATCGGAGAAAAAGGCATGGGATTATCCGAGGGGCAGGCACAGCGTCTTGGGCTCGCACGCGCTCTTATCAGAAAATCTGACTTTATTATTCTGGATGAAGCGACATCGGCTCTTGATGAAAACACTGAAAGTCAGTTGCTCAAGCGTTTGTCTGAAATGACACCAAGGCCAACATGTATTCTTATAACTCACAGAAAGAGTGTACTTGATTATTGTGACAGAGAGTTTGTTCTTGAAGGTGGAAATGTAAAGGTAAAGAATATTGGTTAAGTTGAAAATTGCAGATTTAATAATTCAATATATCGGAAGAGAAGAGTATTTAAATGAACGCTTCTATGATTTTTCTTATGAAGGTGATGAAGATCCCGATATGACAATAAGGATAGTTGAGAATAGACCATTATTTCTGGAAAGATTTTTAAAAAAGGGAACTGTGATTGACACATTTTCGTTTTATCAACGCGGAAATGATCTTTTTCAATTCTATCCGGATATTATCCATGCCGGTATAAGGCTTATAGATGGAAAAAATAAGTATAAAGACACAACATTTTATGTCTGTGATAAGTTTAATGGAAGATTTGTTAAAAGATTTGGAAGAGAACAATATCTTGAACGCATGAAAATAATTGTTTTTAATGCTATTCAGGAAGTCTTTTATAACAGGCTTTTATTTGAAGACGCAATGTCAATACATTCTGCGTCTGTAATCTATAATGACAGGGCTATAGTTTTCTCAGCTCCTTCAGGAACCGGCAAAAGTACGCAGGCTAATTTGTGGCATAAACATCTGGGATGTGAGATTCTTGACGGTGATGTTACCGTATGCAGAGAAAAAGAAGGAAAACTATATGTATATGGGCTTCCTTGGTGCGGATCTTCAGGAATGTACATAAACAAAGAAATTGAGCTTGGAGCATTTGTCTTTTTAAAACAGGCAAAAGAAAATACTGTAAAAGTTCCTGGAATCAGAGACAAAATCAGTTATATTTATTCATCGACTTTCTCAGAATCACTTAGTGATGAAATGGCGCAAAAGATAGCACAAGTTACAGAAAAAATCGTTAATACTGCAGACATTTACGAGTTTTCATGTAATATGGAAACTGACGCTGTGACTACTTTGAGAAAAGAAATAGATGAAGCATTTGTAAAGGATACTAATAAATATAAAAAAATGAAATAAAATATATAATTTCTATTGTAATTTTGAAATGAAATTGATAGAATATGCCTCGATAATATATTTTTTTCTAAAGGGAGAGAGTGAGTATGAAGAAAGAATATGTAAAGCCTATGCTCAATGCGTCCATGAACGGTACACTTGAAGGTGTATACGCATGCAATGATCCATGGAATTGCAGCAACAAGAATCATCATCATCATCATGAAGATCCTAAGCCACAGCCTCCACAGGACTGTTACTGCTGGGGATTTGGATGGTTTTGGTAAACCAAAGACTTGTAAATCAAAGTTGTTTTGTACATGGTGGCGGTTAACTGCCACCATGTATTGCTTTTAGGACTTATTATTTGAAAGGTTGTCAAAATGAAATTTAATTCAGATTTTTCTGTTTGCGAAGTATCAGGCCAATCATTTCTTGTGCCTACAGGATCCAAAACAATGGATGTTAATAAGATGATGGATCTTAATGATACTGCTCTTTTTATTATTAATGCATTAAAGAAAAAAGATATGTCTTTTGAAGAATTATTAGTTGCTATGATGGACGAATATGATGTTGATATGCAGACAGCATCAGTGGATCTCAGTGCGTTTATTGAGATGGCCAAGAAATCAGGAGTAATCGTATCATGATGGAGCAATCCGGCGATCATGAGAAGATGATCGCAACAGATAAGTGGATTCCGGTTTATCTTGATGGATTAAAAAGAGGACAGAAAATCAAGATAAACCCGTTTGGCTTTAGCATGTATCCTTTGCTTGTAGGCAATAGGGACAGCCTTACTCTCGATAGCATAGACAGGCCTTTAAAAAGAGGTGATATATGTCTGTATCGAAGAGATGATGGCAAATATGTTACACATACGATTCATCACATTGATGAAAAGGGTACTTATTTTATCGGGGAGAGCCAGACAACTATAGAAGGACCACTCAGAAATGATCAGATACTTGCTGTTGCAGAGAGTTTTGAAAGAAATGGCCGTGAATATTCATGCGACGGTTTAATATATAGGTTTTTTCATGAAGTTTGGATGATCCTAAGACCTTTCAGAAAACAGTTGATAAAAGCATATCGCTTTGTGAGACAGGTCTAATTGAGAAAAATAATTAAAAATCAATAGCCTTTTGAAAAAATTAATATAATTTACAAAAAATTTATATTTTATGATGGTTTTTATGATAGGCACTTTGCTACACTAAATATGTTTTCGAGGGGACGAAATTAAATTTCCTTGATTACGTAAAAGCGTGAAATAGTTTTGCGGTTTATTGTGGAGGTAGGGGAATGAGAAAAGTACTTATGGTGGCTTCTTCCGGTGGTCACATGGAGGAGCTTACAAGACTGACAAATGTTATTGAGAAATATGACTGCTGCTGGGTCACAGAGAAAAATGATTTTCAGACATATGGTGATAATATTAAGATTGATTACTATATGCCTCAGGTTAACAGAAGAGAAATTTTCTTTATTTTTAAGTTCATATATGTTACCTTAAAGGCATTACAGATTATCATAAAAGAGAAACCGGATTTTGTTGTATCTACAGGTGCACTGATTTCTTATCCTTTCTGCAGAATTGCTAAATGGATGGGGAAAAAGGTTGTATTCATAGAATCATTTGCGAGAGTTAATGAGTTGTCTTTAACAGGCAGACTTCTTTACAATCACGTGAACAGATTCATTGTACAATGGCCGGAGCTTTCAAGTGAGTATGACAAAGCTGTTGTCGGAGGCGGTATATTTTGATTTTTGTTTCAGTTGGCACGCAGAAATTTCAAATGGACAGACTGATGAAGCAGGTAGAGAAGCTTGCTTCTGAGATGCCTGAAGAGAAATTTGTTATACAATACGGCAACTGCAACTATATCCCTAAAAATTGTGAAACTCATCAGTTTATGGACAGGGATTTGTTTGAAAAGTGTATGAAGGAGAGCGATGTTTTGATCCTTCATGGCGGAGTTGGTACCATAATGCAGGGATTGCATATGAACAAACCAATCGTTGTAGTCCCGAGACTCAAGAAATACGGCGAACATGTTGACGATCATCAGCTGGAGGCTGCGTGGGCGCTTAAGACCAGCCATTGCCTCCTGATATGTATAAATACAAGATTTCTCGGCTATCTGGTAAAACAAGCCAGAGTATATGATTTTAATCCTTATGAGGAACCTAAGCATAAAGTTGAGGAACTTGTACTCGAAACTCTTGCTGAAGATAAAATAAAGATGAAGCATACTTGGTCCTTAAAAAAGAGAATAATAAATTTCTTTGCTCTCGGACCCAAGAAGCTTTCTGATGAAGAGATAGCTAATCACAGCGGAATGAATAATGATTAGAGGAGTTTTATGAATAAGAAACAAAAGTGTATCCAGACATATGGTCTTTGGATTCTGGATATAGCTTGTATCGTTTTGACATATCAGATTGCAACATATATTCGTTATGCAGGCAGAACTGAGCAGTGGGGTAATAAAAGCCTGCATTACATGGTCCTTGTAATATTTATCCTTTTCAGTACTTTATATAGTTTTGTTAGAGATTGGAACTATGGTTTTGCCAAAAGAGGATATTTGGAAGAATTCATAGCGATTGCACAATATAGTGCAACAATGTTTTTGGTTTCCATTACCTTTGTATTCTTTTTCAGATGGGCATATATTCTTTCAAGAACAGTAATTTTTAACTTTGCCTGGATGAATTTTGTTCTGACATATCTGGTACATACGCTTTACAAGCGTTATCTTTACAGAATTTACAATAATGCTTCTTTTGCATCTCAGGTCGTTGTTGTAGCTCAGAAAGACTTGATGGAGAAGACTCTGAATAAACTTATCAAGGAGTCCAAGTACAAGAACTACAATGTTGTGGGCGCTGCATACGCTGATATCAAGAATCTGAATGACCCACAGGCTGACGAAGAAATCTGTGGTGTTCCGGTATACGCCGGCTACAAGCACCTTACAGAGAAGCTTGTAACACTTGCGTTTGATGAAGTTATTATCAATGCTCCCGCTCTTCCAAAGGATTATATTAGTCCTATGATAGAAGGTTTTAAGGAGATGGGAGTTAACTGTCATTACTGTCTTGATATACCGGAATTCGGAGTTGCCAGTAAGGCAGGAAGCTATGGCGGATACAATGTTATCTCGTTTATAGGACCTGAATACAGTTACAAAAAGATGTTGGTCAAGAGAGCGATAGATATTGTAGGAGCTCTAGTAGGACTTTTCTTTACAGCTATAATTACTGTATTTCTTGCACCGGCTATATTCCTTGAGGACAGAGGACCGATATTCTTTTCACAGGTTCGTGTAGGTAAGAACGGCCGTAGATTTAAGATTTACAAGTTCAGATCCATGTATCGCGATGCTGAAGAGAGACTCAAGGATCTTCAGTCACAGAACGAGATGAACGGACTTATGTTTAAGATGGAAAATGACCCGCGTGTTACCAAGGTGGGTAAATTCATCAGAAAGACAAGTCTCGATGAATTTCCTCAGTTCTGGAATATTCTTAAAGGAGATATGAGTCTTGTTGGGACAAGGCCTCCGACAGAGAAAGAGTTTGAACAGTACAATGAGCATTATCGACGCCGTATCTGTATGACTCCGGGACTTACAGGCATGTGGCAGGTAAGTGGTAGAAGTGATATAGAGGACTTTGATGAGGTTGTTAAGCTTGACCTGGATCTCATTGATAACTGGTCGCTGAGAAGAGATATAAAGATATTATTTATGACGGTTGGAGCAGTATTTGCTTCAAAAGGTGCGAAATAAGATTTAAACAGAGCTTTGGTGGTTTTAAAAACTATCAGAGCTCTTATTATGTTACTTGACACTGTAAACAAATATAAGGTACAATTTAAATGTTGTAATCTTGTATATTAGTGCGCTTATTTAGGGCAAACTATACAAAATATTGTACAATGAAAATTGAATAAGGAGGTGCTCCTGTAATGACCACTGTAATTGCAGTAGTAGCAACTCTTGTCATCACTGCTCTTGTTACCTGGGTTTTAGCATCTAATTATCACAAGAAG
>JAEEGF012196283.1_pt1 | contig 69706 bp, 69 predicted proteins | sample 9134171 | NCBI WGS metagenome assembly JAEEGF01 (sample SAMN16246542, study PRJNA631951) | gut metagenome | biome: gut microbiome; feature: rumen; material: AP-attached | host: Bos | place: Iran: Karaj | collected 2018-10 | reverse complement strand
AATCAAATGAACATAAAGATTTTATAATATCATATGCTTATGATGATGAAAATCATCCAAAATTCAGGGCTTGAGAAAAAGTATGGTATGTAAATAATTGAATGAAGACAGAGATTGTAAGGAAAAATAGGAAAAAATAAAAAAACATAAATATTCTTGAAAACTATAATAATTTTCAGGTAAAATAATTTAAAAATCTTTCCAAACGGAAAGATTTTTTTAAGTTAAATATTGTTTAGAAACTTTTTACAAACCTCAAATCTCAGTTTGTGAAATATCTGATGTCTTTAATTCCATATCTTACAGCAGCCAATCTACTAATTCAAATTCCAAATGCGAATCATGTATATACTTCTGGATCTATTCATCATTCTCTCAAGACATTTGGATGCATCATTCATGCTCACAAAATCTCCATTCGGTCTGATTTTTCTGTCTTTCAAGTCTTGGCATCTACTATATCATATCTAGCATCTATCTCAAATCCTGGTTCTACAAATGGGAAATAACAAGGTCTAAACCTCAATTCTACTTCTCTTCCAAGTACTGCTGAAAGTAGTGTAAGCATACATTCTTTGAAATTAGCAATGCTAACATTTTTATCTATATATATTCATTCCAATTGATGAAACATGACATCATGATGTGCATCCATATCATCAAATCTATAATCTCTACCTGGACAAACTAATTTCATTGGTGCTCACATTTTCAACATATCTCTCACTTGCTGACTACTGTTGTGTGTCCTTAATATCAAATTTTCACCTGTCATATCTTTCTCATTTATATACATCGTGTCGTGCATTTCAGTAGCAGGATGTGTCAAAGGAATATTTACTGAAGCAAAGTTTTCATATTTTGTCACAACTTCATGTCCATAATCTACTGTAAATCACATACTTTCAGCGATTTTTTCCATGTCTTTTCTCGTCTTTGCAAGTAGACTAAAATGTCATCATTTGTACTTTTTACCTGTCACAGAAATATCTACGATATCTTGCTTTAGTTGCTCATTTATTTCATTTATCGAAATTTCACCTTCTTTTTTATTATATTCATCCATTAATTTAGTTTTCATTTCAGACAATTTTCATCCCAGAGTCTTTTTCTCTTCAGGACTTGCGTCTTTCATTTTTGCAAATTCTTCGTTCAAAAGTCATTTTTTACCTAAATATTTTTGGAAAAATTCTTCTAATTGTATTTTATCTTTTACTAAATTTAGTTCTGATAAGGCTTGTTCCAAATTCATTATGATATTTTAATCCAATAAAAACATATGTGATGAAAAAATCACTATTTTATAAATAATTTTTTTTCCATATTTTTCAATAAAAAAGAGAAAATAAATCATTTAATTATACATAAATCTATGTAATATATCTAAATTATCAAAAAAATAAAAATATGTCAAATAAAAATCATCTTAACACTGCTATTTTTTTGCTTTATTTTTTCATTTTGCGTAATATTATTTTATGATTTACTTTATAAAATATTTATCAATGGCAAAAAAAGAGCATAATTTATTGATAAATGTAGACGAATTGACTTGGTGATTCGGTGATACTCCAGAGTTACTTTTCAATAAATTTAATTTTGCACTGTATAAATGAGATTTTACTATTTTGATGTGAAAATCAGGATCTTGAAAAACAGTATTTTCAAAATTTTTGACTCGTAAAATCAAGTCTGCAAAAGATACAATTTACTACAAGATGAAAGATATCTCAACATATACAGACGATGAAGTACAATTGTATAGGAGAAAATTGTGATTAGTTTTCCAAGATTACAAACTTATCGATTATATGACAGTAAAAGAAAATATTATCTATCCATTGAAAATATATGGAATGTGAGAAGCTACAATTGAAGCTAAATACAATAGAGTTAGAAAAGAATTGAATTTGATTCCATTCGAAGATAGACCAGTAAAGAAATTGAGTGGATGAGAAAAACAATTTGTAAATATTGCTAGAGCAATAATTCATGATCCAGAATTGATTATTGCTGATGAACCTACTTGAAATTTAGACCGAGATAATACACAAAAAGTTGCTGATGTATTGATGAGATTAAATAAAGAATGAAAGACAGTGTTGTTATTTACACATGATATACATCTTTTGAATTACCTCAAAAAGAACACAGAAATCAATTTATTTAAACTTTAATTGCAATACATCATGTGAAAAAAAGAAATAATCAAATCCCAAATACTTGAAAATATAAATTCATTGGATATTGCCTGATATCTAAAAGAAGAGATTGAAAAATCTTTGCAATATTTTCATTATTATAAATTAAATAATATTTTGAAAAATATAGAAGTTTTGGATGATTATTTATCTTTTTTGGATCAAAAAAACACAAAGCAAATTGATGATTTATATTGTGAAGTAGATGAAGATATCGATATTTGAGCACATGATTTGAAATATTATGTATCAGATAAGTGATTGGATATTGTATGAGAACAAAATTTAAAACACAAAATTGTGAAAAATAATTATAATTTTATGTCTATTATGCAGTGAATTAAAGGTTTCCTTTTGCTCACAATTGATGAGTTTTGCAATGCGACTCCAGTCAGGCTTTCAATCGATCAAATCATGCGAAATAGAGAACTTATGAGAGTAAATGAATAGAAAATATATAAATTAAATATACTAAAAATGCTGTTTCAAACAGTATTTTTTTAATTAAAAATTTTTTCTAAAAATGTCTGCAAAAATTTGACAAAACAAAAATAATATATATAATATATTTGTTACAATTTATTTTTAAAGTAACTTTTATATTTTAATATAAACAAAATGGCAGGTGGAAAAAAAATTAGTAGTGGTTATCAGTTTGGGCTTGATTTAGCTCATAAAATAGCTGAAGAAGAACAAAAGGCATTACCGCAATATCAGGAGCAGGCTTTGGGATATAGAAGAGATATTTCAGATGTGCTATGAGATCAAGTTAATAGTATGAAAGATGCTTTGCAATTTATGAGAGATTTCTCTTTATGCTGTGATGATAGGTCTGTTCGTGATAAGAGAGTAAAAGATAGGCCATGGAAAGATATTCACAAAACATTCTTTGCAATTTTAAATGTTGATCCAGAATATTCGACTGGTAAAGAATGGCCCTTGAAAACAGTAAAAGCTGCATGTGATATGATTCATGGAACCACAATGCAAGATTTTTTTACAGCATTGGATATGACTTCAAAAAAGAATCAAACTAATAGACAAGTGCATGAATTTTTAAAAGCAGTAGAATCTAGTTTTGTAGAACAGTGATATCTAAAAAAAGTATCATAATATAAATATCTCGATTAGAAATGATTGACTTTTATAATAAAATGCTTATAATAATAAACCTGATAACACAAACACAACATACAATGGATAGATTCTTAAATGCGATGCTACCGTTGTTACGGTATAGCCAAGAAAAGTTGCGGGACATTGAGATCTGGCAAAATGTATCCAGTGAGGATACATTCCATTATTATGAATGGGTGTTTTTGGACTCTATCAAGTGCAAAGGACCCGTTTTAGAGGAAGAGATTGAAGGTATCGTTGTCAAATACAATCCGACGGCGAATCAAATCTTTGTTCCGGATCTCATTGATCAAAAGGTGGAAACGTTAAGTTCCATTTATCTCACTGTTAAGTTTCGGAAACAACATGGAGGAAAGTGATTCCCTCCATTTTTGTTTTGTTAATTTTTCAGATTTCTGACTTGTTTTTTCTAAAATAATCAATATATTAAAAGCAATGTACCGTGTCTCATTTATTTTTCAGTAAAATTAAATGAAAAAAGACGATAAATTATTGTCACTTTTGGATATAGTAGTGGATCAATATATTTCTAGTTGAGACCCTGTGTGATCCAAATCTTTAAATTCTCTAGAAAATGTAGAATACGCACCTTCTACACTTAGAAAGTATCTGAATTTACTTGAAAAATCAGGATTTGTTTATCAGCCATACAATAGTTCTGGTAGAGTACCTACAGTTTCAGGACTTTCTGCATATATAGAAAATTGTATGGATTCTGAATTAGAACAACAAGATGTTGACTTGGAAAACGCCAGAAAGTGACTTAAATACTTAGTTGAAAACTTATGAGCAGTGGCTGATGGAGTAGTTGTTTGATTCCTCAGAAATGATGAATATTATTACCTAGGTATGAATAATGTTTTGAGAGCAGACTTAGTATCTGAATATGATACTACTAGGTATATTATTGACCTTATTGAATCAAAAAATATCGTAAAGCATTTGGATGCAAAGATGCTCAAAAAAAATAAAGTTTATTATACATTCATCGAAGACAAAAATATCGTAGTTTCTTGTTTGTATGCAAAAATTGTAGTAGAGGAGTATGAATGATTAGTTTGTATTGTATGACACACTAGAGTAGATTACAAGAGAAATGTAGCAATATTAAATAAAGTAGTTGAGATGATAGGAAATTAATAATTAAGGATTAATAATGAATCACTTCGAAAACAAAGAAAATCAGTGAAATAATATTGAAAAAAAGAATAGTAATTGGTGGGAATCGCTAAAGAATTTTTTGAAGTGAAAAAAAAGTGCTGAAGAATTACATATTAGTGAAAAAGCTAATAAACAAGAAGAAGAATTAAAAAAATCAGCAATAGATTCGACATTAGACAATTTAAATTTAGATATGCAAGAAAGATTGGAATTACAAGATTCACAAACAGAGATAAAAAAAGAATTAGATGATGTCTTTCATGAATGAAGATGGAAAAAAGATAGTAAAGAGACAGTAAAAGAAAAAGATTTGTTTCAACATTTATTGGAGGATAATATATTTAAAAATCGTTCACCAGAAGCTGTACAGCAAATAGCAAAATCAGCGACAAATGTTGAAAACGAAATAAAAGAGTGAAAATGAATCTTTTATGAAATTGCACGTAAAATTATGAATACAGAAAAATAATAAAAATTTTATTATATAAAATCTTTCTATGACAAAATTGGTAAAGAGTGCTTGATGAATTATTTATTATTATGATGAAGATTGAGAACCCAGATTTTTGGTGATAAAAAGACATGCAGTATCTGGAAAAGTAGAGCGAGTAGCACCAAAATGAAAGTTACAAGATGGAGAAAATTATGAAAGAGCAGCACTTAGAGAAGTGTCAGAAGAAACATGAATTCCTATCAATCTTTTGAGTGTTGTTCAAAATCTTTGAACAGCAAAAATTTTTTGATTAGAGGATAAAAATTGAAAATTTGATAAAGAAGTGACATATTTTCTTATGAAGTACGATTGAGACCAAGATTTAGTGGATATTAAGCCAGTTGAATGATATTTATGAGTTTATAAACGAGCCACTATTTCAGATATTTTAAATTTGATATATTATACAGATCTTAGGGAAATATATAGAAAGTGATACAATACATTACATGAAAAAAAGAAAAAAAATGATGTAAAAAAAGATTTTATGGATTTACTGTAAATTATTTGTATTGATTTTTCCATTATTTTCTTTATCCTAAAAATGAGTGCATTATACATTTTATAACATAAAAATTTTATCATGCAAGAACCAAAAGTAATCTATAATTTAAACGGCTTGACGGATGTTATGACTGAAGATTTGAAGACAAAAGTTGAAAAAAATTTAAACCAAAAGATGTCTTCTACATTGAAAAAGATTTATGCAAAGTGAGAAGATGTAGATGTTGTTTTTAAAATTACAGTATCAAAAGTAGCAAAATGATATGATGGAGATTTTAAACTTGAATATGATGGAAAATCAGTTGATTATTCTCGTAAAGGTTTCAAAAGATTATCAGATTTGGTAAATCATGCCTTTGACAACTTTAAATCATGAATTTTATCTAAATAGTTTTATACAATAATAACTTACCTGAAAAATGAAAGATTCTAAAAAAAATTATATAACTAGAGAATGATATGATAAATTAGTAGCAGAACTAAAAGAATTACGTGAAGTGAAATTACCAGATATCTTAGAAAAATTAGCAGAAGCTAAAGCACAATGAGACTTGTCTGAAAACTTTGAGTATAAATCAGCAATGGAAGACAAGGATTTTGTTAATTCAAAGATCGCTGAGATAGAAAAGTTATTGGCAAATGCTGAAATTATAGAAGAAGAAAGTGTTACAACTTCAAAAGGTACAGTATGATACGGATCAAAAGTTCTTTTGGAAATACAATGAGACAAGGATTTGTACACTTGTACTATAGTAGGTACATGAGAAGTAAAAATAAATGATTGATCAAAAGATGATTTATTAATCTCATTGGATTCTCCAGTATGATCTGCTATTAAGTGACATAAAGCTTGAGATGAAGTAAAAATGAGACTTTGAAACGACAGGAAAAATATCAAAATAATTGAAGTGAGCTAATTTGAAATACATTAGATATGATGTGGATCTCTCGTAGATTCACATTTTTTTTATTCAGAAAACGAAGTAGTTGAGTTTACAATATTTCGGTTATCAAATATATCAATATTTAATTTACAAGATACCTTGTTCTTTTTATCATCAGTTCCAGAAACTGTAACTTTAATCAAATTATCATCCAAAATTCATTTTGTTACTCCAGAAATCTTTGTCATATTTATCTCATCATTTGAACAACCAGACAATAAGAATTCCTTTTTATTAACCAACAAGAATTTTGAGTCTATAATATGTATGAAATGAGATAAATTTAATAAATCAGCATCACTATTAGCGGTAAAAATATATCAGATATTATCATCATTAAAAGCAACCCAAGAGTTCTCTTTGTTTCTATAAAAAGTATATCACAAAGTAGATTTAAATGTCTCAGCTAGATCCATAATATAGTTCATTTTCATTTTGTCGCAGTTTTGTACTTCGGTTACATTACTACAAACAAAGGTATCTACATACAACATAGGTTCATCTTTGTAGTATATTATGATTTGACCACCAACTTTTTTTGAATAAACATCAATATCTTTTTCAAAATCAAAAGAAATTAAATCTTTTGTATAAAAGTATTTATTGTCTGTAATAGAAAGCTTGTATGAAGGTATTTTCAGTTTTGAAGTTGTAAGTATTGGGTATTTTTCCGTGATCTCATTTATATTACCTTCAATCAATACATCAATATTCAAAAATTTATTCAAATTGGTCTTACTATCTTTTAATCAAAAAGATTCAATATTATTGACCAATTTATGCGTATTTGTAGGATAATTGTTGTCGTAAAATATTTTTCAATTTGCAGAAATTTTTTCACCAATAAAGTGATCAATATATACCTTTTGATCTGTTTTATTCAGGACAATAATACCAATAAAAAACAATATAATTATGATTACAGTTACTGTCAACCAAATATTTTTTGCCTTTTCTTCCCTTTTTTGGTACAAAAAACTCCTTATATCCATTTGAAATCTACCGATAAAACAACACTTAACTATATAATCATTAAATTTACATAAATAAAGACCAAAAGCAAGTAAAAGCAGTTTCCTTAGGTAATACCTATTTTTCTAAATACAAAGAAGGCCCCAAACATTGTTCGGAGCCATTGTGCTTTAAAAACAAGACTTTTCTTCAAACTTCTTTTTTATCACCCTCTCAAGCGTCGCATCCGGAGCTTCCGAAGCAAAGCCGACCGTAAAGCATGTAGATCCCAGCTTTTGTGTCGCAAAGAATTTCTTTTCGTCGATTTTCAAACATGCGACCAATTGATAATACGATTTCGTCTTTTTATCACGAAATTGCACCCTTGGTGTCATAAAAAACGGCACATCGATAGCTTTTTCGCTTTTTTCAATGAGGTCAATTACATGCTGTGGTACCATTACAGCAGGCCCAGAAAAGGTGATTTCTCGCTTTCCCCTGTTTTTAGGCATATGCTAAAACTTTTAGTTTGGAGCGTTTAGCACTTTGCTAAACATCACGGCGACGATTGTATATAATATATACAAAAAGTCAAGAAAAATTGAAAAAAAGCTATCCCACAGATTTTAGGATAGCTTTTTAGGGTAATTTCATAGTCTCATTCATGACGTTTCACGTTTTTCTTTTAGCTAAGCTCCTGTTCGAACTTCTTGCTTTGATGTTGTTGGTTTGTTTTGAGCTTCTAACCTGGCGCATTACTTTTTTTGCCACTTTGCTACTGAATTTCTTGTACTTTTTTTTCATGTTTGTACGCCTCCTTTCGTGATTTTTTTAGTTTGTTTTGTTTTGGTGGATATTTTATTGTTGTTTTTTAATTCTTTAGTATCATTCTTTTTTGTACTATCTATCAATAAGTATATTATTGGCAATATACCACACGTATTAAATATAAATATACAAATAAATCGTCGAACTTCTCCTTTTTTTCACGCTCTAAATAACGCTATTCATTTCCATGTCAATTCCCAAGCCAATAAGAAAGCTAGCAATGGAAACAGTGTCTTCAATATGAGGATATTTGATATTACAAGCATTCTAATTATTTAGAAAACAACTAAAAAGTTTAATCTTTGTTTCTATTTGAAAGTAAATATATTATAGGCAAGATTCCACACGTATTAAATATGAAAAGACAAACAAATCGTCCAACTTGTCTTCTGGTTCATGCTTTATATGCTGCAATACATTTCATTACCACATCAAAAATTGTTAGAGTGATACATAGTATTACAAATCGTCCAGGTAATTCAGGATCTTGTACTGTATTCAATGGAATTGTTGTCATCTTATATTATTAATTAGCTAAAAAGTCCATATCAATGTTCTCAAACTAAAATTCTACCTTGAGTTGTTTTGTCTATTTTTCACATTTTCAAAAGCAATGGTTCGATATCTTCTTCTACTCATTTTTCTGTCATTCATAGCTGGATTGCTATCGATTTTAGACCTAAAGGTCTGTTTGCTTCTCTTAATATATTCAAATATTTTTCATGTAGAGGAGTCATTCATCCATCAGAGATTTTGCTATGTTTCAAAAAGTCTTTCCACATTTCTTCTGTAAATTCTTTTTTACCATTGTATTTAGTAACAAAGAAATCTCTGATTTTGATACATAAATTATGAATTTCTCTTGGTACTGAATCTACTTTTTTCTGTATTTCATCCAAAAGTTTATCATCTACAGGAACTCAGTACTTCTCCAAATATTTTTTCAAAATTTGCTTCTTTTCATCCACATTGTAATCCATAAAATGGAAATCGTAAACAAATCTATTTTTCATTGGTTTACTCAAAGCTTCAGGTTTTGTTGTCGCTCAAATTAAAGTAAATTTATTAATTGGAATTCTGACATTTCATCATTCAGGCATAACCATATCGATCACAAAATCTTCCATAGCGATGTACAAAACCTCTTCTACATTTGGTCTAAGCCTATGGATTTCGTCGATAAACAAAATATCTCATTCATCCAAATTATTCAAAATACTTACGATTTCAGCAGGTTTTGTGATGGCATAACCTGTCACAGCTTTCATGGATACGTGGTTGTGCTTAGAAATAATATGTGCCATAGTCGTTTTTCCAAATCCACTTGGACCAGAAAATAATATGTGTCACATTGTGCTATTTCTTGTCTCAGCACTTTCCATAGCTGTGCGTAAAACTGATTTGATATGTTCTTGACCGATAAAATTTTCAAAAGTATCGGGTCTGAAACTTTCGTCTTCAAGTTGTATCGTATCTATATTGATTTTTTTAATTTCCATATTTAGATTTGTGTTATTTTATAATAAGCACTTGTTCACTCAACTCATGAGATCTTATAAGTTTTATCTGTAAATCTCAATGTTCATTCGATTACGTAATTATTCATTACCATAAAGTTTATTGTTCAAACTTTTTCATCTGTAGCTATATCAAACATATCTCCATATCGTACAAATCCGTTTGAATAATAAGATGTTTCTTTTGATTTTACAATCTTGTAAGTACTTCACATTATCTCTATAGATCATAGATCCAAAGCTCATTGCTTCAAAAGTGACGTGTTTATGTATACATTAGCAACTTTTCCATTTTCTAATACTGATCCAGAAACAGTACTGATTACTTGATCTGAGATTCTATTATTATTTAAGTTATTCAACATTTTGTATCTTACATTAAACTTGTACAAGAATAATGCTACTTCGTATCTGCTTATTGGAGTATCAAAAGTAGTAGTATCTGCAGCTGTCACAAGTCATAATTCTTCAGCTTTTTCAAAGTAATTCTTCCATCGTGGAGTAGTTGTCTCATCCAAAGGTTTTCATTCAAACATCCTAATCAAAGCTACGATGAATGTAGATTTATTCATATTTTCATATGGATTAAACAATCCGTTTGATCATTTGATTAATCATTTTTTACATACATTTACAATATGATTTTGTGACTCTTCAGACAATTGTGAGATGTCTTTAAATGTACATTCACTTGGTAAATAATTGTTTGATGTTCCCAATCCAAGCATATCAGAGAATTTATCAAATATTTTTGCTCATCACTCTCTTGTGAAAATATCAAATGGTTTGAAGTCTGATACATTATTGTAAATAGTTAATCCATTGTCATACATCCAGTAAATTGCTTCCAAAAGCTCTGGATCTGTAGAAGGATCTATTCATCATACGAGAGTTCATAAATTATCAATTACAGTTTGAGAATCAATAACTCATGTTTTATTTTGTTCAATTCCAGCCATAGCATTCAAAGCTAATGTTTTCATCTGCTGGTTTTCCATGATAGATCTCATCCTGTAAACCATCAAAGCTATTTCATATCTTGTCACTTCGTGATCAAATTCATTTATGTTTTCTACATTAGTTAAACCAATTATTTTTCATTTATTATAATATTGTTCTCGCCAAGGAGTTTGTAATTCATAAGACATTTTTCACTCAATCATCCTAACTAATACTGCCATTGCTTGAGCTTTTGTTAAATTGTCTCTCGGCATATATTTTCAATTTGAACCTTGGAATAATCACCATTGACACACATTAGCAATATGTGCTGATAGAGTAGGATTAAATAAATTTGCATCTTCAAAAGTACAAGAGTTATTTTTTACTACTCATGTATCTAAACCAAATACATTGTATGCCTGTCATATTATTTTTGCTGCTTCTTCACGAGTCAAAATATCATACATCCTATAATCTCCAGAATTATTGTACATAGTTAATCAATTTGAATACATCCATGCCAAAGCCATTGCAAATTCATCTTCTGGATCAACATTTGCATTTCATGTAAGAGTGCTTATATCTCCAGTAGTTACAGTATTTCAAGTATTGTTGCTTCATGTATCTACATTTCAAGTATTGGCTGTACCAGTGTCTACATAACCAGAAACAGAAATTGTTTTTGTATCTGGATCGATTACAATTTCAGGTAAAACTTCTTCATCACCAGTGTTAACACTTCCAGAAGTTGTAGTAGAACTATCTCATGTATCTGCGAAAGCGTAGTTTAAAACTACGAAAGCAGAGAGTAATAAAGCAAATAACGACAAAAGATTTTTTCTTTTCATTTTTTTTATAAAATTAGATAAATATACAAAAATCTAGACATCATATACCTATATAATCAAGGTGATGGATATTTCAATATGAAATTTATTTAAAAAATAAATTTTATTCTTTTGTGAAAAACGACGAGCTGCGGCAGCCCATCGTTTCATGTAAACACCATTATAGGATACAAAACTCTTTTATTAGCTTGTCGATTTTCTCAATAATCTCCAGAGATTCATTGAAAATCGAAACATTATACCCTGCAGAATCTCGTATATACTCGAATTATTCCTTGCAGGTTCTTAACTTACCTTCCAGCCATCCTTCCTTGTCACCATATAATTTGAATTTTGCCAGATTTCCAGCAGATTCTTCGCACTCTTCAAAGGATTTCTTGGATGAAGCAAACATGGCTTCAAGTCCCTTATCAATAAGTGACTCATTTTTCAGCTCTTTGCCTACCAGAAAGACTTCTTTCCCATCTTCGAAACCAGTTACAGAATTAATCTGTCCGCTGATTCGAGATTTCTTGCTTTGGTCCTTCTCTCTTTCATAAAGCTTTGCAAGTTGATACTTGTTTCCTTTAAGTAAGATCTTAGAAAACACAGGCTCCTTTTTTGAAGTAGGGACTTTTCTGCTGTAAAGAATTGTGACCAACTTCGAAAAAGATAGCTTTTCAATAGCGAGTTTAGGATTTTTCAAAAAGGTTTTAATAAGAATTCTGTTTTGTTTTCCTTTTGGTGTTGTTTTTGGTTCTCTAGTAGGAGTTTTTCTCATACTCCCACTGATGTAGTGATTTTTTGCCATATTTTCAATTTTTTGTATTTGATGTATAATTATTTATTTTATATTACAAGTCAATAGAAAAATTTAATAAAATTTTCTGTTGAAAATTTATCAATCATGAGTATATAATTATTTTACCACCTAAAAAATTTCAAATGAAATTGATATTTGTCACTTGATGAGTAATTTCTGGTTTAGGTAAAGGAATCACAGCAGCATCAATTGGAAGATTGCTAAAGTCTGCTTGATACAAAGTTACAATGGGAAAAATGGACCCTTATCTGCAAATCGATGCGGGAACAATGTCTCCATACGAACATGGAGAGACTTTTGTCACAAATGATTGATTTGAGACAGATTTGGATTTGGGACATTATGAGAGATTTATTGATGAGGAATTGACTAGATTTTCTAGTACTACTACGTGACAAATATACCTTTCTGTGATGAAAAGAGAGAGGAGGTGAGATTACCTTGGAAAGACTGTCCAAGTAATTCCACATGTGACAAATGAAGTAAAGCGTAGGATTCAGAAAATAGCAAATTGAAGTGATGTGGCAATTATTGAAATTGGTGGTACGGTCTGAGATATTGAATGACCGCATTTCATAGAAACTATGAGACAACTCAGATACGAACTTGGAAAAGAAAATGTACTGTTTGTCCACGTGGCACCAATTGTCACAGTGACGACTTCTGGAGAAATGAAGACAAAAGCAATTCAGCATTCAATCATCAAACTTAGAGAGCTTGGAATCCAAGCAGATGTGCTTGTTTGTAGGACAAACCGTCCATTGGAAGATTGATTAAAGAAAAAGTTATCAATGTTTTGTGATATGGATGAAAACTGTATTATCGAAAATTTGGATCAAAACATTTATGAGCTTCCAATATCATTTCAAAACCAATGAATGGATAGTTTGATCATAAAAAGATTGTTTAATGAAGATAAAAAGTCTGACCTGACGGAATGGAAAAATCTTCTCCACAAACTTCAAAACCCACAAAGAGAAATCACAATAGGATTAGCATGAAAATATACACATTTGGATGACTCATACCTAAGTGTTGTCGAAGCACTAAAGCATGCTTGAGCATTTTATGATACCAAAGTAAATATTGAACGAATTGATACTGAAAAATATGAATCACAAGGACGAGAAGATAATTTGAGAAATTTATGTAATCAAAAAAATATCGCATGAATTATCGTTCCAGGTGGATTTGGAGATAGAGGAGTCGAATGAATGATAAATTTAGCAAATTTCTGTAGAGAAAAAAATATCCCATATCTCTGATTGTGTTTATGATTACAAGTTGCTACAATCGCTTTTGCAAGGTCTGTATGTCAGCTACCAAAAGCAAATAGTTGAGAATTTACTCCAAATAATGAATTCAATGTCGTTGATATTATGGAAAGTCAAAAAGCGATTACAAATAAGTGATGAACAATGCGTTTAGGATCTTATGATGCTATTTTGACTCCTGATACAAAAGTTCGACATTTATATAAAGAGTTCAATCAAATCGATTTAGCAAAAAATTTAGTGAAAGAGAGACACAGACACAGATTTGAAGTAAATCCAAAATTTCATGAAACTTTATCAGAGAATTGATTAGTATTCTCAGGAAAATCTCCAGATTGAAGTTTGGTAGAATTTATTGAATTACCAGAACACAAATATTTCGTAGCTACACAAGCACATCCAGAATTTAAATCAAGATTAAATAGACCTCATCCATTGTTCTTGGGTTTCATAAAGGCAAGCATAAATAACTAATATTGTAAAAATAAAATTACTTGAAAATTGATTGTGAAATCAATATAAGGAAAATAGTTTATCCCATATTTTTCAGAAAATGAGATTTTTGACCTGATTGAAACCTACTTGATATTCTTTGCATATATGAAATTATTTTGGTTCAATCCAATCTATGTTGAGATTGGCAAAAGAAAATCCAGATGCAGATTTTTTCTTATTTTTGGCAAATATGCATGGATTTACTCAAGTACATGACCCAGAAGCTATGAAAAATAATTCATATATGATTTTAAAAAGTTATATAGCTTGTGGAGCAGATCCAAAAAGATTTTTAATGTACAATCCTGCAGATGTCCCAGGTCATGCTCAATTAAATTGGATACTTTCCTGTATCACACATATGTGATTTATGGAGAGAATGCACTCTTACAAAGAAGCAGTAGATAAATGAATGTCCAAAGAAATTATGGTATGAGTATTTTGCTATCCAATTTTGATGGCAGCAGATATATTGCTTTATGATGCAGATTTTGTACCTTGCGGAAAAGATCAGAAGCAACATGTAGAATTTGCAAGAGATATAGCCGAAAAATTTAATAATAAATTTGGAGATACTTTCGTAGTACCACAACCATTGATAGATTCCAATGTTTGATTGATACCATGATTAGATGGTAGAAAAATGTCTAAATCATATAATAATACAATTTGATTACTTGATGACGCTGATACTGTATTGAAAAAGGTGAAAAAGATACCTACAGGTTCTCAGACAGTAGAGGAGTCAAAGAATCCAGATGAATGTAATATCTATAATTTGTGTAAATTATTCCTAACTCCAGAAGAAGATGCTGCACTTAGAGCTAGATATTTAGCATGATGACTTAGCTACAAAGAGGCAAAGGATTACTTATATGAAAAGATGATGGCATTTTTAACTCCAATTCAAGAAAAATACAACCAAATTTCAGATAGTGAAATCTCCGATATGCTTGCAAAAAATTTAGAGGAAGTAAGAGAACTTTCTGAAAAGAAGATGAAACAAGTTTACAAAACAATATGATTCTCATTATAAAATTTAATTTACAGAAAATAAAAAAGCCTCCATGATGGAGGCTTTTTTAGTATTTAAATTCCATTAATTCTGTGGATAATTTTGATTTTGTGGTTGTTGTGGTTGTTGTACAGGTTGTGTTGGTTGTTGTACAGGCTGTTGAACTGGTTGACTTGGTTGAACAGGCTGTGTATATTGTTGAGTAGGTTGCTGAACAGGTTGAGCCTGAACTGGTTGTTGAGACTGTTGTGCCTGTTGAACATATACTACTTTTTGTTTTGGTTTCTTGAATAATACAATGAGTAATAGAATAAATATCACTACTACAGCTAAAATCAGCCAAGGCATCTTGAAATATGTTGTACCAAAAGTCCGGCTCTTTGGCTCTAATCGTGCAGGATCTACATTCGCATTACTTATGTCATAAGAGAAATATGGCGTACCATTAATCGTAAAATCAATATCAAATTTTCAACCATAACTAGGCAAAGATCAGAGATTTAGTTCGAAATATTGAGATTTATTTGGAGCAAGTTGACCATCTGTTGCTTCAAATTCCTTATTGTATCAAAAAAATCAGTTTACAGTTCACTGTATATCAAAAGTATTCTCCATATATCAAATATTATTTACCCAAAAAGATAATATAAGATCTCAATTATCATCAAAATTTGTAGTTAATTCACTTACCGTAATCTCGTTTTTTATTCCATCAATAGCTCCAACAAAAAAATTCATGTAAAATCATTTTCTAATAATTATTTCTACTCAACTTTCTCATTCTTTTAACTGATTATCTGGATTGTTAACGTGATAAACAACACATCATTTTTGTTCTCATTGATAACCTAATGGGAATGTTATTTCAAATTCTTTAATCAAATAGTTATCTGCAGGAATAGTTATATCTCAAAGTTCTCACGATGTAATAAATCATTGAAAAATATCATCAGTATTACAAGTAATGTCTCACATATTATCAAATTCAGTAGATACAACTCATGCATTAATGGATATATCCTTATTTGATGGATTTACCCATATAACACACACTTTAAATGGTTCTCATTGTTGAACTCAAGCATTTAAAGATGTAGTAAAAGTTTCAATTCATTCATTACAAAATCAAAAATGTAAGTCACCGAGCCCTCAATCTTGAAGCTTTGGCATTCCAGATGAAGATTCAAGAGAATTGTTGGCTTTACTTATTCCTAAATCAGATTCATCAAGAATCTCTGAGCCATTGTTTAAATCAATATCTTCTATGTTTTCAACAATCATGCTAACTCCTGAACTACTTATTCATTCATTATTTTTAATTATGTTTGGCTCTGGCAATAAATCTCATAAGGTAACGAATGGAATTAATAAAATTGAAAGTATTATAAGAATCTTTTTCATAATTTATCAATTAAAAAGAATAAAACAATGTACTTCTATATTTTCCAGGGGAAAAAGCAAACAAAATCATAAAAAAAGTGGTAAAAAATTTGACAAATATTTTTTTCTGAATACAATTATATCAGATTAATTAATTAGCAATTAATTAAATGAAGGGAAACAGCTTAGCTATAGGATCATTAACATAATAAAATATAAAATCTGATATATTAAATTATCTAGGACATTTCAAAATTATTATCCTAATTTAAAGAAATTATGGATATTTTACATAATTAATTAAATAAATAATGAAAAAATGAATAAAAATTTGAGTAGCAATTTTTGTGGCTTTATGATTCATGGTTGCTTCATTAATTACTACAAATAATGATGTAAAAGCAGCAAATACTATCAAAATAACATTGCAAACATGATGAACAACTTCCTGTTCAGATTTAACTGATTATGAGTGGACAACATGAGCTAGTATCACTGCTCAAACGACTTCAGAATTAAGTAGAGACCTAACTTGTTCTTTTTATAAAACGACAGTAGAAACCGTGGCTCTAAAGTCAACTAATGTGGGTACTATTTCATCTTGAAATGTAAAATTAACAACAACATCATGTAGTTCTGTTGGATGAACAGCAACTTCATCTATGTGTAAAACAAACAGTGCAGTAAGCTTATCATGAGCAGTACAAATCATGAATAAGACAGCTGGTGTTGTCTGAAGTATGACACAAGCAGAAAAAATTAAAGTTAATATTCCTGCATGAACACCACAATGAGTTTACACAGGAACAATTCATATTACTATAAGTTAATCGAAATTCATTGAAAGGACAAAACTAAAAATTTTAAGTATAGACGTATACTTACAAAAACTAGATTTGTCCTAGATAATTTAATATATTAGTGATTATAAACTTAAATGAGGTTGATTTCCGACCTTTCAATACTATTATATATTTACATACATTATACTTTAACACATCATATGAAATTTTATCGCAAGTTTATAGTATCATTCTTATCATTAGTCATGTTTTTATGATGACTTTTTTGTATTGCACAAAATTATGCATTAATAACACTAACTATTCAATGACAAGGATTGATTATCTGAACTCCAGAGAATATAAACTTGTGAACATTGACTCTTTGAACACCAAAAGAGCTTACATTTGAAGATTTCTTTTGGATAGAGGATTTGAGAGGAAGTAAAGATGGACATTATACAAGTATCCAGTGATTAGTATATTGATGAGATGGAGAAATAATCAGCTGAGCTACGGTAGAATTTAGCACAAATAGTGGGGATTTTACGTTGATATGAGGTATCACTGAAGACGAGACTTTTGACCAAGATTTAATCAACTATACTGACATTACAGAACCAAAAATCTTGTTTTACAGAAACAATAATGATAGCCACATTTGATACGTAAATAGAATTTGATTCAAACCAAATATCAGGGTGACTGTACCAAGTGGATCAACAGGTCCATATACATTGAGGTTGTCATATACTTTGTACGATATGCCAGTGACTATCCAATAATATAAAATTTAAATATACAAAATAAAAATGGAAAACATCCAATCAATATCAGAAAAGCTTATACAAAAGATGATGAAAGTCGCGAAACAAACTAGAAGAAATGCTTTTCCGATTCGTTCGCTACACAAAGTTTGAGCTAGTGTCCTGACCACAGGTTGAACAGTAATTTGATGATGTAATGTAGAAAGCGTGATTAGTTGACTTTGAACTTGTGCGGAAAGATGCGCATTGGACAACTGCATTGCAAATTGAGAGTATGATATTGTAGCTGTTTGTACTGTGGATTCTAAATTCACCCCAACTTGTGGAGCATGTTTACAGTACATTACATTGTTTTCTCAAGTATTAGAAAGAGATATTTGGATTATAAATTGAGATATTAGATGACATTACAGAATAAATAAATTAAGTGAAATTTTCCCAGATTGATATAAAACGACAACTAATATAAATCAAATGAAAAAATTGATTAAAAAGAAAAAATAAAAAAAATAGAAAAAAGCTCCCATTGAGGAGCTTTTTTTTATTCTTGTACTCGTTCAACAAAGACATTGTAGTCATGTGCTAATTCTTTGTTAAACTTTATTTTTTTCTCGATATTGTTTATTGCATAAATCACGCTTGCGTGATTTTTTCATCCAAAATAATCTCAAACCTTTTCCAATGTCCGACCATAATACCTTTTTGCCAATAGCATCAAAATCTGCCTTGCCATCGTGATTTCTTGTCTTCTGCTATCTGATTTCAAATCGTTTACTGATAATCAATAGTATTCAGCGACCATTTCTACGATTTTTCCAAAGTTTTGTGCAGATTTCGTATTCATCTCTGCTATTTTGCTATCTTCTACATTATCTTTTGCAATATATCACAAAGTCCTCAAGCAATCATAAACATCATCTTCAGTTATATCAGTTCACATCAAGTTTTTTCTCGTCAAAAGAGTATTCAATGCTCATTCAAGTTCCCTTACATTATTTGTGATGTTTTTAGCGATAATTTCCAATAAATCATAATCTATTCTTTCTCATTTTGATTCCAATTTTGATTGCAAGATAGCAATTCTTGTTTCGAAATCAGGAGCTTTCAAATCCACTACGATTCCCTTTCCAAATCTACTTTTTAATCTTGGTTCGATATTTATCAATTCTTTTGGAGGGCGGTCTCAACTCAAAATAATCTGTTTTTGCTTTGATTCAAAATCATTGAAGATGTTGTGAAATACTTCTTGTGTCTTGTCTTTTCCAGACAAAAATTGTACATCATCAAGCAAAAGAGCATCTACTTCATTAAATTTTGCCAATAATGATGGCAAATTATTTTTTTTCAAAGATTCAACTATTTCATCAATTAGTTTGCTTGTAGGCAGATAAACTACCACCTTGTTTGGATCATCAGCCATGATTTTGTTTCCAATAGCTTGCATCAAGTGTGTCTTTCCTAGCCCCACATTTCCATACAAAAATAGGGGATTGTAAGCAGTTCATGGGTGATCTGCGACAGCTTTTGCGGCAGAAAAAGCAAAATTATTGTTTGCTCCAGCAACAAATGTATCAAAAGTGAATTTTGGATCAAACAAGATTCCAAAGTATTCAGACAATTTATTTTTTATCTTTGGTTCGATAGTTTTTGCTTTTTTATCTTCTTTTAGATTCAATAATTTTTTCAAATCAGGTACTAAATCTCATCAGTTTGCAAATGGTGTATATATCGCAAAATCTACGTCAAATTGTGGATTATACACAGTCTTGATGGACTCTTTTATCTGTTTTCCCAAAAACTTTTTGATTTGAGCCATAGCGATTTCATTTGAAACTCATACAAAAACTTTTTGTTCATGTTCATCTATATTCACAATTCACACATTTTTCAAAAATGCAAAAATCTTTTTTGTGTCACATTGGGTAGCTAAATTCAAAACTGCTTGCTCCCAAATTCAGCGCAAAAAGTCCTTTTTCTCTTTATCATATCATTCTACGATATCAATCAACATTCAAACAAAGGTTTTAGATAAAAGTTCGACCATAGTCTATTTTTTCGCCATTTTTTTTCAACAAAAGATTTGTTATTTTATTTTTTTTAGATATTCAATTACTTTCACGAGTATCTCTTTGTAGTTTTTGTGAGATAACAAATTTATAGCGGATTCAAAATTGGCCCATTTGTAGCCATTTAATTCTTCTTCTTGTATTTTTACAGCTTTATTTTCTACTTTTCCTACCCAAAATGTCACAGTTTTTCAAATATCATCCATTCATGGTCTATGAAAAATATAGTTTGTATCAAATGTTTTTTCTCAAACAATATTTACATCTTTTATCCCAACTTCTTCAAAAAATTCCCTTTTTGCAGCTTGCAATCAGTCTTCTCATTTTTCAGGATGTCATTTTGGATATCACCGAAAAGATCAATTATCAGATTTTTGATTTATCAAAAGAAATTCACGTTCTCAATTTGAATTGTCGAAAAATGCTATGATTCAATAAGAATGTTCATTTCTCATGATATTGTTTTATGATATAAAAAATATTTCATTTTTTATATGATTTTTTTTTAATAATACAACAATTTTTTAATAAAACATTAGAGACGCACAAAAAATAATATTGACAAAATAATAAAAATTATTAAAATATACGAGAACGCGCACTAAAAACAATCAATTAAAACGCTAGAAAAATGAGTGATATCAAAGTGACAAAAGTTCAGGTCACCAAACTTCTTAATTTAGGTGACCACGTAATTCAGCCAGGGACTTTCATTTACATTGGGAATGATGGTTCCATTAAACTTGAGAGTGGGGAAGTTGTGTTTCCACCGCTTCAAACCATACTCAAGGAGTATACGGATTACGGAGTTAATTCCACAAACACTTAAAAAGGGAAAGCTCAGCTTTCCCTTCATTTGTATATAAAAATTAAAATTTTTATTCCTTCACCAACTCTTTAAACATTCTACCTCTCTCCTCGAAATTTTTGAAAAAAGTATAGCTGGATGCTGCTGGAGAGAGTAGGCAAACACTTCATTTTTTCGTCACTTGTTTGGCTATTTCTACTGCTTGTGGCAAATTTTCTACTTTGTATGTTTTCTTGGTTATTCTTGGCAAGAGGTCGTGTCCTGTCTTTGGCAAACAGATTACATTTTTTACATCGCTATTATTTACGAAATCAATTAATCCAGAGTAGTCAATTCATCTGTCCATTCATCACAAGATTAGAGTATTTACATTTGGAATACTTTTTAAACTGTTAATTGTTGAAGCCGGTATCGTAGCAATAGAGTCGTTGTAGTAAGTCACTCAGTCAAATGTCCCAACTAATTCCATCCTATGTTCCAATGGCTGAAATTCAGCTATCACTTTCTTTGCTTTTTCAAAGTCCAATTTCAAAATATCACATACAACAAAAATGTTCATGATATTTCTCAAATTATGTTCTCAGAGGAGATTTCTCTTTTCATTTACATTATAAATTTCTTTTCAATTCAATACTACAAAATCTCATTGAACAAAAATATCTTTTCAAATAATAATTCTTTGACCAGTATTTACCCCCCCTCTTAAGGATGAGGTCAAGGGTTCGGACCCTACTTGCTCGTTTAATTTCTTTGTAATGGAGACAGTTTTTATTACTTGCTCATCGACGATAGCAAAATCTCATTCGGTTTGGTATTTGAAAATATTGAGTTTTGATTCATAGTATTCTTCCAGACTATTGTAATGATCCAAATGTTCGGGATATAGATTTAACAAAATTGCAATATGTGGAGAAGTCTTGATATATTGTAATTGATGAGAAGAACATTCTATCACGAGAGTGCTGTCATCATCAAAATTTTCGATTTGTTCAAAGATAGGGACTCAGATATTTCATAGCAAAAATGTATTTTCTTTTTGATTTTTGATTACTTGATAAAGTAGAGTAGTGGTCGTGCTTTTCCCTTTTGTCCCGGTGATTGCTATCACATTTTGCTTATCTACTTCCAAAAGTAATTCCAATTGAGAAGTGACATTTAGTCATTCAGTATTCATTCATTTAAATGAAATTCCAGGAGTTTTGATTATTAAATCAAATTGTTTCAATCTTTCAACACTGATTTTCTCAATCAAGATTTCTGTATTTTCATCATTGATTTCTCAGATTTGATTTTCATCCAAAATTGTCAATTTCTTGTCTGGGAAATGTTTTCTGACAAAATTATAGCTTGTTTTTCATTCTCTACCAAATCAGAGAATCAAGATATTTTCGTATTTATTCAGTATATTTAAAACTTTTTCTATCATGGTTTGCATAAATTAATCATAATTATTTTTTCCATCTTTTCAATGTTGGGAAAAGCTTGGTGCAATATTCTTTCATTTCTTCATTTGTCATACCAGCTTGAGCTCAATATTGAGAGCACATATCTATATATTCTTCCATGCTTACATCATCAATAAATTTCCCATTTTTGTAGCAATAAATACAGTAATCGTGGTTTGCTGTACCATCGGCATTAGTCCCAAATTGTTCAGGATTTACAAGTGGCATCCCACAGCTTTGGCAAATTGTTTGTTCCATAAATTAAGATTAAAGCTAAAACTAGTAATACTATTATCCAATTTATCTTTAAATACAATTCAAATATTTCACTTCTTTTAATTTGAAAAATATTATTTTTTTGCTAATATGAAATTAAATTTATCATTAAGCAATCCAAAATGACAGATTTGGCAACCAAAAAAAGTATCATAATTTATTTTTCTAGAGCTGGTGAAAATTATGAAGTAGGGGATATAGATAAATGAAATACAGAAGTAATAGCTGAATATATCCAAGAATTTTCTTGAGCTGATTTGTTTAAAGTGGAGAGAAAAATTCCATATTCACAAAATTATCATGAATGCTGTGCTGAAGCTCAAGCAGAATATGATAACAATGAAAGACCAGAATTAGTAAATACTTTGGAAAGTATCGATGATTATGAAGTTGTCTATATCTGAGGTCCAATTTTCCGATGAAGATTGCCACAGCCAATGCTAACACAATTAGAAAAATTGAATTGGGAATGAAAAATAGTTAGACCATTTGTGACTCATGAATGATCCGGATTGGGTAAGGTTGCCGAGCAACTAAAAGGTATTTGTATATGAGCAAAAATATTGGATTGATTAGCTATCCGTGGTTCATCTGTTTATCAAGCAAAATCTACCGTGGAAAATTGGTATAAACTACCATTGCTTTAGTGATGATGGTGATGGGCTCCTGCTTTCATATGCTCTAAATCACAATTTTCATTTTCACAGTGTTCATCCGGTAACTCAATTTCTATCGTAGAATGACAAATATTATGCTCTTGTAATTCTTCTTTTACTTTATGCTTAATTTCTTCACTATATTTTTTTGCAATTACATGTAATGTAGCAAAATTATTGAATCAATCAATACTCCTTACATGTATATGATGGACATCTTCGACTCATTTTACTTTTAAAATGTGTTTTTTTATTTCATCGATATCTATTCAAGCTGGGGTCTTTTCCAAAAATATATCAATCACTTTTTTTAGATTTTTTATCGCATGATATAGTATAAATATAGCGACGCAAATAGAAAGTATTGGGTCTATTATACTAATATCTGTAAATTTCATCAAAATTGATCATATCAAAACAACAATCCATCCGAGTACATCTTCCAACATGTGTAGATTTACTGATTTTTGATTCAACGAATCTCAATCTCTGGTAACATAACTTGCAATCAGATTTACTACAACTCAAAATATTGCAAAAAGAATCATTCAATTATAGTTAATTTCTACTGGATTTATAATTCTATTAATTGATTCGTAAATTACGAAAGCCGAACCAAACAAAAGGATTGATGTTGTGATTACGCTTCAAATTACTGAATATCTGATATATCAATATGTGTGATCTTTATCTGGTCATTTCTTGCTTTTTTTCTCCAAAAAATATGAGATTCAGATACTGATAGCATCTCACAAATCATGGATTGCATCAGATAAGATAGCGATACTTCCAGTAAAAATTCATCCAAAAAATTCAAAAATCGAAAATGAAATATTCAAAAGAAATGCTATCAAAATATTTTTTTCAGTTTTCATAAAAGTATAGGTTTAAGAAATATTACACACATACTATTATTAAATTTTAGAGAAAATACAATTGATAATCTATTAATGTCTTTACAATCCAGATTTAGAATCATTAACTTTTTTTTTAATTAGAATGTTTTCCATATATAGATTGTAAACTTCTTTTATATTTGATTCTCGATTTACATATAAGTCTTTTTTTGCATTTTGTGAAACTTTATTATATAGCTCTTTATCTTCTATTATTTCAATTATTTTATTAGCATATTCTTCAGGGTTGGCTCATGATAAAAATCAATTTACATTATCTGTAATAGTCGCAGCTGTAGCCGCTCATTTTAAAAATATTCATGGTGTATCTTGGGATGCTGCTTCAATTTGTACTATTGATGAAGCATCATATAATGATGGGAAAAGAAATAAATCTGCTCTTGCATAGTAATAAGCTAATTCTTGCCTATCAGAGCATCTTCAGCAAAGAATTATATTGTCATTAAGTCCCATTTTTTTTACATATCTTTTTAGTTTTCATTCATCTTCTCAATTTCAGACATATAACATTTTAAATTTTAATCATGGCCTTTTCCCTTTTAGAATTTTAATAGCATCAGCAATAAATAGGATATTTTTTAATGTATTTATCCTTCAAACAAATAAAAAAACTTTTTCTCAATCTCAAATATTGTATTTTTTATTTATGAAATTTCTTGCAAACTTTATATCTGGTACTGGTTGCATTTCTGTAGCATTATTCATGACTCTTGGCTTTTTTTTGTAGTTGTAATCTTCATGAAAAATACGAGCAACTTCACTATTTACAGCTCGACATTCATCACAGAGTTCAAAAAAATTAACTATTAAATTTTCATTTATGAAATTTGATAAAAATTTTGATTTTATTTCCTTTTGTAAATCTTGCTTAAATTGACTATGCATAGTTGCTATACATGGGATATTGTGATTTTGTGCATATTGCAGTCACATCCTTCAAATTGTAAATGGTGAATGTACATGGACAATATCCAATTTATATTTTTCTAATTTATTTCTAAATGATATATCTAATTGTGGTATAGGAAGTGCATAGTCAAAAAACGGAATCTGTAATGATGCACATCTAACAACTTTATATGGAAATTTCGTATCATCATAGTCTTTTCAAATATAGCGAGGTGCAAAAATAATTACATTTGCATATTTTGATAATTCTATTCAATAATTATGTACGACAGAAACGACACCATCTATCATAGGATAGAAAGAATCGTTAAAAAGTCATATTGTAATTTTTTTGTCCATGAAAATATGAATTAATAAATAGTTAATATAAACCCATTTATTTATGTATTTTTATATTTCAATACATTTACACAAATTTTGTGTAAAATAATTTTAGTTTAATATCTAATCTTAGGCTTTTTAAAAATTTGTTTGAATATTTATAGCTTTATCTTAATATACATTTAAATCTTTTTATTATTAACCACATAACAATGACAATTTATGATTATGAAGCCAAACAAAGAGATTGAAATCAGATTTCTTTGAATTCTTTTAAATGAAAAGTCTTGATTATTGTGAATACAGCTACATGATGTTGATTTACCCCTCAATATGAATGACTAGAAAATCTGTATAAAAAATATCATGATAAATGATTGGAAATTTTAGATTTTCCTTGTGATCAATTTGGACATCAAGCACCATGAAATGATGATGAAATTCATCAATTTTGCACAATGAAATACAACACAACATTTGATCAATTTTCAAAAATTGAAGTCAATGGAGATAATGAACATCCACTATATACTTATTTGAAATCTCAACAGCCAAATGAAAAAGTTCAATGATTGAAAAATAAAGCAGCTATGGTTGCTATAAAAGCTATTAGCTCTACATGCAAAAAAGATTGAGATATTGTTTGGAATTTTACCAAATTCTTGGTTGATAAAGATTGAAATGTAATAAAAAGATATGACCCAACTTTCAAACCAGAAGATATGGAAAATGAGATTATAGCTTTGTTATGATAGATTTATTGTATAATTTATAATATTATGAAAAAATGGATTAAAATAATTATCATAGTATGTTTCTTAATATTATTAGGATGATTCATCTATCGAGATCAAACACGTTGTTATGAAATTCAGAAACGTTGCAGTACAATATATGATTTGACAACAATAGAGAATTTAGAGGATGTAGATTTTTATCGCTGACTTAATGAGAAATGCCTTGGTAAGTGTTGAACGGCTAAGGTAAAATTAGAATTCAATAAACGATTATGTAGATATAAATATAAACAATATAAAGAAGATACTAAAGATAGGAGATATTTCAGACCAGATACTTATAATCCATGTCCAGAATTGTATACTCTTTGAGAGCTTAATGAGTTTATAAATGAGTAGGGGAGCTGTTTTTAGAGGTACAAATTATGCTGAATACGAAAAAGAATAAAAAACCTATCCTTTCTTCTCTCCTAAAACACACCACTTAACAAATGGAATGTGACGAAGTAATTCGTACAGTAGTGGCGATAAAGTGAAAACAGCTACTGTCAGGATCAGGTACATTGCCAATGGCGATAGTTGGGTGTACATTTTCATCATATATCCAAGTGAACCGATAACCAGATAATGAACTATATAGATTCCATAGCTTGAACGAGCCATATAATCTGCAAATTTATTTGTTTTGTCGAAACAAGCATTAAAGCATCACATTAGAGCAAGACATGATAACCAACCATAAAGGCAGCACAACCAGCCACTGAGATATTGAGGATCTGTATTATTTTGTCCCCAAGTGGTGATGATTAGTACGGCTCATGAAATGATAGCTCAAGCCAATAATGTGATCCATGCTTTTTTCACTTTTTCTTGTACTTCGTCATGTGAAAATACAAAGTATCCTAACAAGAAAATTATTCAGTAAAAGATTGGTTTGTATAGATTGAGCAATCCTGCAAATGGATTAGTTGTGTCCATGATGAGTGTCTTTTCTCCAATTCGGAATAGTACTCCCAATAAGATTATCACTGCAGTATTTGCTTTTCAGCATCGATTCCAGAATTTATCTTTGGCATCAAGTTTCCTTATTATGAGTAAAAGTAAGCAGAATATCCACAAAAGTTGGATAAACCGTAATGGTCAAATTCCACTAATAGCCCACATGATATATTTTGCAATTCCAGGTACTCCAGCAGTTAAGTCCATTCCTTGTGCAACGGATGAAATCTGAGTATTGAAATATCCTGTCATCCATTGAAATACTAATAGTCCAATTGTAGATGGCACGAGCAATTTACGAGTACGAGATTTAAACCACTCTTTACCAGAATATTTTTGTAATGAGTACCTGGCACTGATTCCAGCTAATAAAAAAAGTAGTGGCATGAACCGTGGATACAGTATGTACATTATCACATCTTGATATTGCTGTAATTCTGGAAAAGCTCCAAATCCACCTATACCACCAAAAACTCATTTATTATTGAAAAAATATATGACATGGTAGAGTAGTACAGATAATACAGTTACCCATCTTAAATTATCAATCCAATGTTTTCTCATTTTTGTTATTTAGAAAATAATTTGTCAGTTAAATCTTCTATAGCATCAGCCTTCAATAAAGCCATTCACTTTTCCTTGTCGCAAAGTACGATAATAGAGTCTCAAGGTTTAATATCAAACATCTCTCTGGCCTCTTTTGGGATTACGATCTGTCATCTTTCTCAAACTCTGCTTATTCAGACAAATTTCTCGTTTTTTTTGCTGTTTTTCATTTTTTTATAAAATCATATAAATCATATTTTTCATATCTATCATATTTATAGAAAATAAAAAAGCAATAGATTTTATTAGAACCTATTGCCTTGAATTTTTATTTAAATAGATATTCTATATCTAATTATTTAATTATCACCAGACACTAGCTACACAAAAGATTAATCACATAACAATCGCAGCAATTCATACAATCTTATATCAATTTCTTTTTGCATCAATAAACTCATTTGGATTTTCTGGATTATACAACAAATCATGGGTGTCTCACACTTTAAATTCGGTTTTACTTGGAGATGATATTCAAATTGGTCAAGAATATTCTTTTCCATTAACGGTGAAAGAATATATTGGTTTGTAAGTTACTCTAGATCCGTCATGATTTTCTTCAATTTTTGAAATTTTTCAAACAACAGGTCGAGTGCAAACTTCCACTAAATGTTTTCACCTACGAAGAGTATATATTCATACAATAATAAATATTATTCAGAAAGTTGGTATTATAAATTTTTCATCAATTTTCATTATAATTATAATCAGTAATTAAAAGAGTTTATAGAAAATTAATGATTTAAATGTTTTCCTACAGAGAATCTATCCATTTTTGAACTTCTTCTTTAGATGCACCTTGAGCAAATCTTTTGCTTCAGATGATATTTAATCCATGTCCTCTTAATTCATTTTCACTTGTTCCGATTCCAGAAGATCATGAAGTACAGAAAAGCACTATTTCTTTACCAGAGAAATCATATTTTTCAATCAGAGTTAATATGATTTTTGGATTGGTTCACCACCAAATAGGGTATCAGATATAAATTCTATCATATCCATCCAAAGAAAACTCTGTAGCTATTTCAGGTCTTGCATCTGGATCATTTTGTTCGTTGTTCGCTCTAGTACCATTTGTATTATAATCTAAATCTTCTGCTGTATAAGGAATTTCAGGGGCAATCTCGGTTAATTCAGAATCAATTATTTCAGAAATATATGTAGCGATTTGTTTAGTGTGTCCAGTTGGAGAAAAAACGATTACCAAAGATTTTTCTCATTCCAATGTTGATGTAAGGAATAATTCTTCTAATGTATCAATACTAGTCGCATTGTAATAGTGAGTTCCGGCTGCTCAATCTATTTGTTCAACTTCTCATTTGAAAGATACATCATCTCAATAAATCATTTTGTGTGGATCAATATAATTTTGCCACATTTCTTGGCCTATGAAGATAATATCAGTATGGTCTTCATAATCTCATCTCAAAACTAATTGTCAGGCTTCAAGCTGTTCATCAAATCAATTCTCTGGTCAAACAATAGAATAAGTCTGTGCTTCTTGAGCCTCTTGAACTTCTGGAACTTCTTGAGTCTCTTGAACCTCTTGTATTTCTTGATTAGTTGGTTCTATGTCTAAATTAGAATCATTTTTTTTCTGTTGAGAAGTAAATCGGATAGCTGATACGATTCCAGCAATAAATAGCAATGCAATAATACATCGTAAAATCTTTTTTCAAGTTTTCATGTTCTATAAACAAAAAAATAAAAATTATTTCAATGAGAATGTCAGTGTCACATCTCAATTTCACAAAATTTCTTCCAAATTCTCTTTTGAATTCATTTGGACTTTTCAAAGTTTAGTATATGACCAAGAATTACTATTGTAAAATAGTGAAACTTGATTTCACTGATACAAAACTATATCTCCAGGTTCAGTTGTGATTTGCTTATCTGCTCTTGGTAAATCAAATCCTAAATTCCCTACTTTTTCAAATCATCAATATTCACGAGCATTTACTACTATATCTCATTCGTGCAATTTTTCAATCAAGGCTTTTGTTGCTGAGTTTTCCTCCAAAGTTACATCAAAAACTGCATTTCAAATTTTCAGATTTATAACATTGTTTGTATTCATATTTTTATCTTCAGTAACTAAAATATCACTTTCTTTGTCATAATAAACTTCATAATTTTCCTGTGGTTGTATTGTTTCATTATTATTTATATCTCATGAAACTAGATTTTTAAGATATTGTATGCGTTGTTCATCCTCTGGTGATATAACTTCAGGTTCATTCTCTATAATCTCATCTTCAGCTCGTGTGTTTCAGCATCATTCATATATTTCGTCTCATCGAAATACCATAACTTTATAATTAGATTCAGCTTTTTTGTGATTTCATTGTATTCAATTATCACATTCTCACTTAATAAATCTAATATCTAATTCATCATATAAAAATCTATAATTGTCTCAAGCTTTAAAAAGATGCATCAATGCTCATCCGCTTAAAGTTTCACTGGCATAAAACTTAACGTCATATCTTTTGTCGAATCATTCAATATCACGAGGCTCAGCTGTTAATGTCCGATCTGGATTATTTCAAAAAGCTGAGAAATATCTGTTTGGTTCGAATATCAATTCTTCAGAAATAAAATTTTGATCCAATCGTATTCTCTCTCTTTCTTCTTCTGATTTAGTAGGTTTTTCAACTTTCAAAACCGCTAATGCAGGCAATCAATCCATATATTTACCACTAACCGTTATTTTCCAAATATGATATTTATCTCCTGGATGTCATTTTATAAGAGAATAATATTCATCAAATTTTTCTATATCATATGGTAAATAATAAAAAGCTGCTCATCAAAATCATACAGGTATTCATTTTCATTCAGTATCAAACCATCATAAATCTCACTCTTCTAAAATCTGAATATTTTCAACTATTTTAGGACAATTTGAAGTTATAGCATATTTTCCATTTTCAGAATTTTCTGAGTTCTTATTGTCGCGGATTAGCGTAAATATCATAAAACCCAATAAGTAAAAAGTGATTCACAATGATATTATTCAAAGGAATATTGTTCGAATTTTTTTCATGTATCCTAAATTTATGATAATAAACTTTATTTTATCTTTAATATTTTTTTCAGCACTTGTATGTTATTATTCATAGCAAACTGTAAGTTATCATATAGTCAATCATTTGCATCACTATTTGCTCCATCAGAAACAGATTTTATAATCACTGTATTATCCAAAATTCAAAATTCACGAGCGACGCTAGCTACTGCATAAGCTTCCATTTCGGCGATATCTGCTCAAGTATCATTTCTTAGTTGATTACATTTATTGGCATCGTCTATAAATTGATCTCATGTTACACATATTCCATTTTCATGAAATCAGAAATTAAATTCATCAGGATTTATACCAGATTGAAAATTAATTTTTATCTTTCATTTTGCATAATCCAAATCTCATGGAAGTGGCAAATACATATCGTATTGTATAATTTCTTTGATGAGAAATACATCTCAAATTTTTACACAATTTCCATTTAGATTTCATGCAACTCATATATTTATGATACAATTTATTCCATAATTTAGGCAAAGAATACTAGTTCAGATACTTGCTTGGATTTTTCACATTCATGTGAGCGCCAAAACATATCAATTTTTTTCATAGATTTTGATATTTTCATAAGATTTAGAAAATTTAAGTCCCAAAAAATTTATTATAATTTGAGCTTCATCATCCATAGCAGTGATTATTCAAAATTTTTTTATGTCCATATTGTCAGTGATTAACTATCTAAATTTTTCTTCAAAATCTCTAAAAATTCTGGATCTAGATTATTTTCTTCATTAAAATAGTTCAATAAATCACAATCTTTCACCTCAAAATTGTCTACATAATACTGTAATAAATATGGTAAATCTCAATCTAATTTCTTTATGGTGAGTGCTATCGCATAATTCACTTCATCATAAGTTCAGACACATTCAAATGGCTTATTATCGCTATTTCAAGTCAAGTCTATGAAGGTTTGGAGTAAATTTTTGTTTTCAAATAAATCTTCTCAAAAAATATTTATTAATTTTTCTTTGTACAAAAATGGACTTAGAATTATAAAGACGAATAAGCATTTTGGACAGTTGCAGCACCATTTTCGTGGCTTAGATTTACTTCATACATTACAGCTTTTGAATACTTGGTGATATTGTTCAAATCCAGAGAATAATTTAGCAATTTGGATTTCCAAAAGTGGTCTCAAAAAGCTGAAATATTTGATTCAGATTCAGAAATATTTTTCAGTATATTGGTTGCAATCATTTTCAAATTCAAAACTCTTGGAATATTGATGGTTTACTTTCAATCATCTGACATTGCTTTCATTAGCACTGCTTTCATTGGAAAGTACGATGTACTTTTTGTTTCCTAAATATGCCACAAGGTATGTCAAAAAGGCAAGTAGAGCATTAAATGGAGTATGTCCATTCAAAAATCACTTTTGATTCAATTCTACGATTTGTGGATCAAGGATTCTTTTCATGATTCGTGGATTTTCGTATCATGCTATTTTGCTACATTCCAAAGTAACATCATTTGGATTCAGGATAAATGTATCATTGTCCAATCATTTCAATAATTCTAGCGATACACACGAATCTTTTCATCATCAGATAGTAATCAGATTTCATTGTCACTGGAAGGTCGTCCCCCTTATGAAGGGGGATAAAGGGGGTTCAATTGATCTTATAACATTACAAACTTCATCAAAATTATTGTAAATTTCATCATTTCTAAACCTTATCACGTTAAATCACAGTGATTCTAGTTTTTTTGTTCTAAGTTCATCATGCTTTATTTCTTCATCAGATCGGTGTGTATCTCAATCAACCTCAATGACTAACTTTAATTCGTTACAAAAAAAGTCTACAATATATTCGTCAATTGGCTTTTGTCTCTGAAATTTATAGTCATATGTTGATAGGAAATCATATCGTAGTTTTTTTTCTGCATGAGTAGGATTGTTTCTTAAGTCTCTTGCTTTATCTTTTAGTGATGGGTTGTATTGTATATATCAACCCCCTTTACCCCCCTTACGAAGGGGGGCAGTTATATTCATAAAATTCTCTTCATCCACCGAAATTCAATTCGTATAGAAAAATTCTCCTAATCCATAAAAATACATTTTTTTAAACCATTTGATTTGATTTTCGTCGATATATCAGGCTTTGACTTCTACATTTTTTGGACAGCAGCATTTCCAATAACTAATCAACTCTACAAGTCCGATGTGAAATACTAAATAATTCACAAAACTTTCATCGATATTTTGATTTTTGATATTCTTTTTGTCAATCTGTATTGTTGGTCTAAATTCAGTTAATCAAGGAATATTAAAAAAATATGTAATATTCCACCAATCTCAGGTATCATTGATTTCGTATTTCTCATAGATGAATTTATCGTATTTCTCTCTTAATTCTTCGAATTGCATAATGATATTTTAATAAATTAATATAATCTTTCAATTTCTTCTACACTTTTATCCCAATCAAAAGTTTTTACCGGAATATTTTTGTATTTTCATTCAATTACATCTTTTACAGCTTGTACTATTTCTACAGAATCTCCTGGTTTGATAAACCTGATTTTTCATGAAACTACTTCTGGAATCGCAGAAGTTTTGCTCGTTATCAAAATCTTTCACATTGCAACACTCTCTGTATGCACAGATCCAAATCATTCTGATATTGATGGAGCGATGACACAGTCACAACTTGCTACCATCAATCTCAATTGTTCTTTAGTAACTCCATTGAAAAGTTGTACTTTTTCTCAGACAAATTTATTTATTTGTTTCAAAATTTTTGAACTTCTTTTTGAATCAATAATATTAAAAACAAATTTTACATTATTTAGTTTTACCAATTCTGGCAATGCTTGTACTAGATAGTCAATTCATTTTGATTTCCCAGCATGTCAGAAATAAAAGAATACAAGTTTATCTCACCGATTTTCTCTGGCTCTAAATGACTTTATTTCATAGTCTTTTACCTTGTTTGGATTCCAAAAATCATAATCAACTCAATTATGAATTACACAAGTTTTTTTCTTTGGAATATCGTACTCAGCAACCAATTCTTCTTGAGTATTGTACGATACACAGTGATATACATCATATTTGTACTTGAAAATTATTTTTTCAAACAATTTATAGAAAAATCATTTTATAGCTCATTTATACTGATACCACAATTTTCCAAAAATTTCATGTACAGTCAAAACGATTTTTTTATCGAATTTCTTTCCCAAAATTGCAGCCGGAATTGCTCATCAATAAGTGCTTCCATGAATCACATCAATTTCATTTTCTTTCAAAATCTTTTTTCAAAGTCAAATTGACTTTAAAATGAATGATTTTCTATTTTTTCATGTCCTATAAATTGTGATATTTCCATTTTGTTCACACTCAGGCAGAGATTTATCAAATCTACTCGTCAATATAAAAATCTTATATCATTTTTTATCAAGTCTTTGTATGATATTTTCAAAAACATTTTCAACTCATCATTTATGTGGCGTAAAATAGTCCAGTACAAACAATATTGATTTCATGTTTTTCAGAATTTTAAATTCAATATTTCCTTATAATTTAATTTATGTTTACTTCAAGAAAAAAAGTCCCCAAAAATTTGCATTTTTTTTAATTTTGGTGTATAATTAAATCAGTTAATGGTAGCTAGTAGTTGATTAACGACTTTTTATATTATAATTGAATGTATGGCAAGTGATCGAGATAATAGTTTGTACGAGAAAGTTCATTCAAGACTTCACAAACACTTACATAAACATCTAGCAAGACATATCAACGCTGTACATAGACATTTGTACAGGTTAAATAGATTTCATGCACATGCAAATCATATTTTTGTACATCTTTGAGAATTGATTGTTGTATGAGCTCTTGCATTTTTCAGTTTGATGCACGCATGAAATAGCTGATCATTGCCAAACAACACAAGTTTCGGATATCCATTAAAACAAGTTTCAACTCTTGAATGTAGGACACAATATTTTGAAGATATGGATGAATCTTGTAAAATCAATTTGCCAATTATCAAGTGAGCAAATTATGCAAAATATATGAGCAACACAACATATAGATCAATTTATACTACATTGCGAGCAGCTCCATATTCAGACACATGGAACCAAGAAATTTGAGCACATGCATGAATTGATGTAGCTACAGCTCGTGGAACTCCACTTTATTCTATCGGAAATGGAGTAGTTTACTCAGCATGACGAAATTCATCTTACGGAAATTTAGTTAGGATAAAATATATCTACAATTGAGAAATTGTATATTGAGTTTATGCTCATATGGATACAATCGAAGTAGAAGCATGACAAGTAGTCACAAGGTGACAAAAGATTTGAACAGTCTGAAATACTGGAAATACTACATGAGCTTTGGGATGATATCATGTACATTTTGAAATTGACAAAGACAATGGATGAAGACCTGCATATTCATATACAAATTGTGCAGACTTAGATAAATGACATTACAAAATTATCCAAAATGGATTGTGTAGGACAGAATTATTTAAATATCAATATGATCCAATCAAAATTTTGGAATGAATTCCAAAGTCAGAAGCGGATAAGCCTACAATTTACAGCACACAAAATGAAGAAGAACCAGAAAATACATGAAATCAAACTTCAGTAGTAACTGAAAATACATGAACAGTTGCTCCAGTTGAGACAGAACATAATTCAGCTCAAAATACTGGTAAAGTAGAGAATCAAGTAAATACTTGAAATACTACTCCTATAAATAATACAACAAACAATACTTGAAATAACAATTCAAACAATACTCCAAACAATACTCCAAATACTGGAAACAATAAACCACAAGAGACAGTAAAGCCAGCAGAGGAGACAAAACCAACTGAGACAACTAATACTTCTACTGGAACAAATGAGCAAAGTACGACTCCAGTACAAAACGATCCAGAGACTCAGCCAGTACAACCAACAGAAAACACTAAACCAACTGAAACAACTACACCAACACAAAATACTGAACAAAAACCTCAGCAAAAAGACCCAGAAGTTGTGGAATTGAATTTCAGTAAATTGACATGAATGCCTCAGCATTTCATGACACAACGAGATGTAGAAATGAAATCAAAGTTAAATACAAGGAGTTTGAAACTCTGAGAAACTTTGACTTTGGATATTGAAGTATTCAAGAAATGAACAAGTGAAAATAGAGAATATTATTCAAATTGAATTATACAAGTTCCATTCGATTTCCTTACAAACAATGACAATATTTCAATCAATATAACATCATTACAGCTACTAACAAAATGAAAAGCAACAGTAGAAATTACAGGAAACAAGAGTTGAAAGAGTGCGGTAGTAATCAACTTATGATGACAAAAAATCTGAGTTTTAAATGTTAATGTCCAATAAATATAAATAGTTATAAACACCCGGGTAATTTAAATTCCTGGGTGTTTTTTATATAAATCTTGAAATAGATAAATTAAAATATATGTTAATTTGTGTTTAATAATTAAAACAAAATCCATGTTTAAATGAATTAAATTATTAAAAAATAAAAACAGCATAAAAAATATTATGCCATCAAAATATTTTGAATTGATGAGCAAAAAAGAAATCAAAGAACACAAAGATTACATCAATAAAATATTAGAACCTGAAAACCATTCAAAGACATTCAATTGGAAATGAGATGGCGAAGAATGTAGTTTTTTGTCATATGATTTGAAAAAACTAAAGAATAAGATTTTAAAAGTAGTATCAGATTCCAAAGAAGATACTTTGATGTATAGAATCTTTTTAAATAAGGATAAAAATATTATTTTAGCAAACTTTTATGAAGATTTAGATTCTTGAAATTATAATTTTGACACACCAAGTACAAAAGATATTAAAAAAATATTTTTGGATAGGAGGGGTAAATTAAAAAAACATGTCGATGTACAATACGATATTAACCAGAAAAAATGAAAAACAACATTATTTATAAAATGTGTAAATGTGGCACACAATACTATGATTTCAAACGTTATTGAAACATTACAGCGTCACAAACTTACATCAGATTTTGTAGAAATATGGCAAATCAAAAAAAGTGATAAGAAAATCAAATCATATTATGAAATTACAATCGAGATCGAATCAATTATCCAAGAATCTGAATTAAATTCTTTGAAAGATGACTTTGTTCGTTATATACAATTGTACATTAAATCAATGAGTATATTTGATATGGTGGGCCCAGCTATGGTTTGACCATCAAGCTCTCATACAGCTTGAGCAAATAGAATCTGACAAATTGCTAGAAATATAATTTTAGCAATGATTGAGTCATGAGAAAAAGTTCAAGATATTGAGATAAAACTGATTTGATCTTTCCGCGATACATGAGTGGGACATAAAACACCATTGGCACTTGGATGAGGATTGTGTGGATTCGATACAGATGATCCAAAAATGTTGGTAGCAGGGGAGCCTGAAAATTTGAAAAAGAAATGAATCAAATTTGGTAAACAAACAGCAAAATTTAATTGATATAAAAAATGAACAGTAGAAGATGATTTGCGATATGCAAATCAAAGACAGTCAAATATTGCAGAAATCAGAGTGACTACAAATGAAAAGAAGCATGTAATCACAGGATTTTCAATTTGAGCATGAAATGTAGAAATTAGAGTCATAGACCATCGGCTTGAGACACCAATTTCTTGAAAAATTGATTTAGTTTTAAATAAATGAAAAGTAGAAAAAATAAACAATAAAAATGAACATTGTCCAATAATAAAGAAAATTTATTCTGAAAATTTTGTCACTGATTTTCCAATGATGCCATTCCATACATTTGAAGAGCTTATTGATTACACAAAGCAAGAAAAGATTGGTATCATAGATTTGATTCTTGATATTGAAAAAAAGCTTCAGAATACTGACAAAGACTATGTTTACGAAAAAATGCGCAATTATTGGCATATAATGCAAAAATCAGTAGATGAGTGAATAAAAAGTAATAAGTTATCAATGATGAAATTGTCTGGTAAGGATTCCAAAACAATAAACAAGTACCGTTTGACGAATAAAACTTTTGATAATATTTACTGAAAAGCTGTGACTTATGCCGTAGCAGTTAATGAAGTTAATGCAAAATCAGGTACAATAGTAGCCTGTCCTACAGCTGGTTCTTGTGGAATTTTGCCAGGAGTGCTCAAAGCATACAACGAATTGAAAAAGACAAAAGAAGATAAAATTTTGGAATCTCTTATGATTGCAGGATTTTTCGGAATGATACTATTTGATGATGTTTCGACAGCTTGAGCAGATTATGGTTGCCAGGCAGAAATTGGAGCAGCAGCATGAATGGCAGCTGCAGCTTTAGTATATTTGGAATGATGAGACGTAGAACAGATGGTCGAATGATTTATTATTGCAATCAAAAATTGTCTTTGACTTGTATGTGATCCAGTTGCTGGACTTGTAGAAGTGCCATGTATCAAACGTAATTGACTTTATTCTTCACATGCAATCAGTGCTGCATTGATGGCATTAAGTGGTGTGAAATCTTTTGTTTCTCCAGATGAAGTAGTACTTACAATGCGTGAAATTTGAGCTCGTTTAAATATAGATTATAAAGAAACAGGTAAATGATGACTTGCAAAGACTCGTGACGGTAAATGAGTTGAAAAGAAATTTGAAGAAGAAGTGAATAAGTTTTTTGAATAGAAATGTTATTATTAATTTGTAATAATTACAAAAGTTCAATCTGGTAGTATTTCATTTAAATGATTAATCGCTTTTTGTTCTGATTTATCTTTATCTTTTCATACTTCTGAAGGATCCAGTACTCTTACACAAGCATTTGATGAAGGTCATAAATCTCATTCTGTTCAATGTATTCATACATATGGACATCGAGGGCCAATCATTATCAACATTCATCAGTTTTCTCATCAATACCGGGAAATTTCGTCGTTGTTAAATTTTTCTCTTAATTCATCTCATCACATTCTTCTATCTACTATCATATAGTATCAAACAGGGGTTTTATTATCCTTTAAAATTTTTCTGTCATGAGTATAATCCAATTTATTTGTTCATTTTCATACTCATATAGCATGTTCTTCTAATAATGTTTTTCCATTTACGGTAAAAATAAACATTTTACATTCAGATTTATCAACTACCACTATTTTTTTTCATGAATCTAATGCTTCTTTATAATCTTTATCTTTATTTATAAGCTTTCGTAATGCATTTGGAAAATTGTGAATATTTTTTTCATACATATTTTCAAACTTTTTTATGATTATATCCCTTTTACCATCTCATTCGGCTTTATATGCATCTATTCAACTTCAAGATATAAGTCATTGATTTGAATAATAAGAATCTCTTAATACTTTTGATATATTTGTGTCAAAATATGTTGCATCTTTTAATCTGTACTTGCCATCCTTTGTTTTTTGTAATTCTCATTTTTTTACCAAAATTTCCAATACTTTTTTAACTTTTTTATACAACATATCTCTAGTTATATCAGTTTTTCAATCTCAATTGATATCACATCAACTTTCTATTTGGTTGGCGGCCTCTGATAAGATTTTATTCCATTCTCCTTCTGAATGTGAATCTAAATCTAGTACAACATCATGTCAGCTTGATAGTGCAAGAATAATTTTGTTAACATCCGTTCTATCTACTCATTTTGGTAATCATTGATTTGCTCATTCCATAGCTAAATCATCAGAGAAAACTAATCAATTACTCATTTTTTTTTCTTTGGTGTTTCATACTTTTGATTTCATTGTTGATAAAATTTCTTCACTGTATGTTATAGTTTTAGGTATTCATCGTAGTCATGAGGCGTGTGTTGTCATTAACGCTTTTATATTTTCTCAATTTTTTAAAGATATATTATTTTTTTCTAAAAAACTTATAAAAGCTCAATTTTTTTCTAATATTTTAATATATTCCGAATCCTTATTTTTATCATTACTATTATTAAATGAATTTATTGATTTTTCGTTATATTTTTGTGATAAATGTTCATTTTCTCCATTTATAAGATTTTTAAAAATAGTCTCAGTTCAACTATTTACATCTTTATCAGTTTCTCATTTATCTTTATGCGGATCTACTTCGCTTGCTCATACTCAAACATAGTGCTTAGGTACAAGTAAAATATGGCTATTATTGTCTTGGAATCATCGAACAAACATTGATATTAAATCTTGTCATAGTATGAAACTATCTCAAAATGACCTATCATCTTTTGCTATTGCTGTATTTCAATCAAAATCAGGTACGATATCTACACAAGGTCAATATACAATATCAACTCATATATCTTCCATTATTAATCTTATAGAATTTCAATATTCTTTCATCATCACCAAAAAATTTAGCCTTTCTTCATTTGTTCATTGTAGGACAATCTCTTTGTATTTTTTACCTAAGTATTCTGCTGAAGGGAAAGCTGAAACTCTACTATTTTTCGATGCTTCTTCATTTCTTAAATCAATAATTCATTGTGGAATTCAATATTTTTGTATATCATCATCTGTTATTTCATCGAAAGTATGCACATATCATCATTCAAAATCTGCAGACACTAAAATAGGTTTTGATGCTTCTTTTCTAAGTGACTCGATGGCTTGTCTTTTATCATCTAATGTTTTGTGATCTTTTAAACTAACAAAGATAGAATTACTTCCATTTATTTGATTTGGTGTTAATCATTTTTGGGATAACCATCTATTTAATTTACCACTATATTCTGGTGTAACAACAAGGTACTTCAATAGCTCTTCAGTTGATAAATCTTCTGGATTAAAAACAAAATCCATTGATTGATGCTTTCTATTCACTTTTTTTTGTTCAAAAATATTATATCATGTTCAAGCTCACCATAAAGTAGCTGCTATTAAAGTGGCTGTCACAAAGTTTTTAAATCTTGATTTTTTTGGCTTTGTTGATTTGCTTTCAACGCCTTTTTCTCATCTATTTCTTATATTAGTCATCTTATAATAAAAAATTGCTAAAAATATATCATAAATATATTATAAATATTTTTTGTAATTTGTCAAATTTTTTAAGATAAAAAAACCGATGATTATTGGTCATCGGCCTATACATTTACCATATTTGTGCAAAAAACTATTCCATATCTTTTAATACATCATCGATTTCGCTTGAATTTGCTTCGATATCATCTCAAACAGCTTCAAGTGAATCATCATCCAAAACTCTCTTTCAAGTTCTCATATCTGTGATAGCTTGTTCAATATCCTTTTCCAAACCATCCATTAATTTTTTGTCTTCTGTCAAAGCTTGTACCATTTTTTCTTTTCATTGAGTTTTGATTCATTTGTATGTATAGAAAGCTCAAGATTTATTGATGAGTTTCAAAATTAATCATGCTTCTATGATATCAAACATGTGGTCATATCAAATTCCTCGTCTTACAGGTATTTCAGCAGTTTTGAATGGAGCAAAAATCTTGTTTTTTGCAGTTTTAATTTTTGCAAAATATCATACTTGTTCTTTGTCATCTGTAACTTTGTCTCATCTTCTGATTTCGATTCTCTGAGATGCGAAGAATTTCAAAGCATTTCATCCTGCTGTCGTTTCAGGATTTCCAAACATAACTCAGATTTTCATCCTGATTTGGTTGATGAATACACAGATTGTTCAAGTTTTTGCAAGAACTCAAGTCAATTTTCTCAATCCTTGAGACATCATTCTAGCTTGAAGTCACATGTATGTGTCTCACATATCTCATTCTACTTCTGCTTTTGGTACTAAAGCAGCTACAGAATCTATTACTATAATTTTTACAGCTCATGTTTTTGCTAATTCTTCAGCAATTTGTAGAGCTTGTTCTCCATGATCTGGTTGTGATAGCAATAAATTATCTATATCTACTCAAAGTTTTTTTGCATAATTAGGATCTAAAGCATGTTCAGCATCGATAAATGCAGCAACTCAACCTCTTTTTTGTACTTCAGCTATAGCATGTAAAGCGATAGTGGTTTTTCAGCTTGATTCAGGTCAGTAAATTTCAACGATTCTTCATTCTGGATATCATCATCAAAGTATTAAATCCAATACATAACTTCCACTATGAATAGTGTTTACAAGTCAGACATTTGAATTGTCTCACATTCTCATGATTGCTCATTTTCAAAACTGTTTTTCAATGCTTTTAAAAGCTTCTTTCAAATTGTCATCCATTTTTACTGTTGTCATTTTTATATATATGTAGAGTATAAAACTTATTAACAAACATCAAAGCCTGGAATGTTGTGCAGTCATTTCGAACGCAGTGAGAAATCCATAAATGTTAAATAGATTTCTCAGTCATTACATTCCTTCGAAATGACACTATTTTTAGCTTTCGGCTACCTCAACGGCCAATTCATTTCTTTTTTTGATTTTTGATACTAAACTATAAACCATCTTGTTTAAATCTATACATTCTCATAGTATATGATTTGCGGTTTCAGGAGATAAGTATCATAAATCTTTGCAGAGGCTCATCATATTGATTACTTTCGTGTTGTATCACAAAGCTTCTAAGTATAATTTAATTTTCGCATCATCATATCGTTTTTCATATCATTGAGCTATGCAGTCCATGACAGAAATAGATGCTCTTTGGACTTGTGATTTAAATCACCAGTCATCATCTGTTTTTAATTTCTTTTGAATATCAAGGGTAATCTCTTTAGATTTTTGTCGTACTAATAATTTTTCGAATTTTAAATCCATTTTCGTGTAATATAATATATGTAAAAGAGCATTCCATTTTCCTGTCAAGCTATTTTGACAGAATGGCTTCGTTGATGTTTGTTCGCCAATAGTAATATTAAAAAAAAATAAAAAATCAAGACTTTTTTTACTAGTTTAAAACTAGTAAATCAAAAATGTCAAAAAAATGTAATTTTCTGTCAAAAAAGGGTTGACTTTGTCAACGAAAAAAATATTATGAAATTGTTAGAGTGAAAATTTTATTTATTTTAAATACTAATTTCATAATCATGGCTGTTAGAAAAAGAGTAGACTTAGATGATGTACAGAGAGCATTGATAGCTTTCTTCAAAAAAAACACAGGAGAGGAGTGAGTTACTCTTAGAGAAATTGCTGCTGCAATCGGAGTAAATCATCCACAGACAGTTTTAAACAAACTTAATCAACTTATTTTAAAAGGTTATTTTGTAAAAGATAGCCATGGATACAGATTGATTAGAGAATCAGTTACAGACAAGGTGGACGATATTGTTCAAATTCCGGTTTTTGGTTTTGCTCAATGCGGACACAATGGAAAGAGAGTAATCGACGAATATACCCAAGAAAATATTCCAGTTACAATGGCATTTATCGGTACAAGTGATGTACAAAATTGTTTTTTTGTTAGAGCAAAATGAGACAGTATGGAGCCAAAAATCCAAGATTGAGACTTGGTTCTCATTCGTCAACAACCAAACTACGATCCAAATGATTTCGTATTTATCGTACACAATAATCTTCCAAAATTGAAAAAGATCGTAAAGCATGATAATAAATTCTATTTAGAATCAGTAAACAGATTCTTTGAAGATGTAGAATTGTCAGAGTACGATGAAAGTAAAGTAGTTTGAGTAGTAAAGAAAATCATCAAGAATATGTAATTTCTAGGAATAGTAAGATACAAAAGAGGAGAGCACAAAAGCTTTCCTTTTTTATTTTTAAAAATTTGACAAAATAAAAGGTTTTGGTTATAATGATATCGTTTATAACTATATTATTTTTATGAATAAGAAAACAAAATCTCAAAGTATATATAAAAATAACCGGGAAATCATTCCATGAATACTCCCTGTAATTTTTTCTGCACCTCATGCAGCACCACAGACGAGAGAATGAGGGAGGAAACCTTGTGATGAGTTTACATGAGAAATCGTTAGACAGTTATGCCAAAAAACTTGAGCTTACGGAATCATTAGGATAGAAAATTTTGATGATGATCCAAATTATTACAATGAATGACTTAGTTTGGATTTTAAAAATGAGATTGTTGATTTGATGAAAAAAAATTGAATCAAATATTGATTTGATATCCATGGATGTAAAGATGATTTATGATTTTCAGTAGATATCTGAACAAATTATTGAGAAAATATTAATCAAGATTTGGATTTTCTTGTAAATGTACAAAAAAGCCTATCAAATACTTTTGGTAGGGTAGCAGTGGATGAAATATTCAATGCAGGAAAGTCTGAAATTATCTCTACATATATTTCAAAACAAGTAAAATGCCCATATATTCAATTAGAATTGTGCAGAGCATTGAGAGAAGATACAGAGTATTTAGTTTCTTTATTATCAAATACAGTTTTAGATACTATGGCTTTGTTCTAAAAGTTTTGCAATAGCTCTTCATCTATGTGAAACAGAATTTTTTTCATCTGCAGTTGCCTCTCAAAAAGATTTCTGTAAGTCATCTGAAAAGAAAAGACAGTCATAACCAAACGATTTATCTCCAATTTCTTCAGTTAATATCTTTCAGAATGTCTTTCATTCACTAAAAATATAATTTCAGTCAGGAAACATCTCTACTATACAGCATAGGAAATAAGCAGATCTGTCATCTTTTCATTCCAATTCTTTCAAAAGTTTGGCCCTGTTAGCCACTACATCATGCTCAATAGCATACCTTGCACTGTAAACTCATGGTGCTCAATTTAGTGTATTTACACACAATCCACTATCATCAGCTATTATTTCGGCTTCAATTCATTTGCTTCTCAGGAATTCATGCACAGCTTTGCATTTTATCAATGAATTTTCAAAAAAAGTTTTTCCATCTTCTACTATATCCTCACAAAATTCAATATCATTCAATGATAATATTTCATAATCAGAGAAAATTTCTCTAAATTCTTTGATTTTATGACTATTGTTTGATGCGAGGATTAGTTGTTTCATTTTTATATTAAATAATAAATAATTCACATATAAAGAAAGGTACATTTAATTCAACATAAATATATTGTTACGCGAAACTCTTGACATTCCCGATATTAAAATTATAATAAAACCATAATCAAACGTTAAATACTATGGATACCATCGGAATTATTGCAGCTTTACTCCTGGTCACAATATTAACATTGTTATCTGTGGCTTTGAGAAATGTTGGGAATCTTCCCATTGAAGAAAGACCTTTTCAAGTTTACCCTGTAGTATTTCTGGAGGGGTTCGAAGACGGTAACTATACCTTCTTTAAAGGTGATAAGGCCTGGGTGATCGGACTTATTGACGAGAACCATGTTGTCGTCAGTAACAAACATGATGGCTATTGTGCATCTGATAGTTGCGAGCCGTTCAAGATTTGTACAGTACCAACAGCTATTTTAGAATGTATTGAAGAAACTAACCAACAAAAAATCTAAACTCATGAGAAGTGTAGGTGAAAAAAAGTACGTCTACGACGGTATGTACGTCATTATCAAAGAAAAAAAAGGATGTGCGGCTGTTGTCCAACCTGTCGACAAAGAGGGTAGAGACTATGGCGAGGCATTTCCGGTCCAAATGGGGGATCTCAAGGAAGTGGGTGACTTCATAAAAGAATAAACCCCATCCCAAACAAAAAAGAGAGTCGGTATGTTGCCAGACTCTCTTTTCACTATTTGTAAATTTTTTTGAATTTTAATTATTTATCAATTGTTTGATTATTTCTGGTTCAATATTATCATTAATATACCTTTCAACTGGTCTTGCTCCGTACTGAGGATCATAAATCTCATCAATAATTTTTGCAATTTGTTTTTTGCTATATTCTGGTAATTTAACTTGTGAATTAACTTTTCGTGAACACAAGAATTCGTTCAAATTCTTCTCGAATATATTAGCCAAAACTTCTTTAGATAATGGTTTGAATACTATTTTGTGGTCAATTCTATTCAATAATTCTGGAGTCATGTAATCTTTCAATTCATCCATGATTTTTCATTGAATTTTTTCAAATGATTGTGAACTTAATTCATCTTTATCTTTCTTAGTAGCATCAAATCAGATTACTCAGCTATTTTTGCTAAAGTTCTCACTTCCGATGTTTGAGGTCATGACTACGATACAACTCTTGAAATCAATCCATCTTCATTTACTATCTTTTAATTTTCATTCATCCAATATTTGTAATAATATATTCAATACATCTGGAGATGCTTTTTCAATTTCATCCAAAAGTAGTACGGAATAAGGTTTTCTTCTTATTGACTCAGTAAGTTGTCCTCATTCATCATATCCAACATATCCAGCAGGACTTCCAATCAATTTACTTACAGAGAATTTCTCCATGTATTCAGACATATCTAATCTTACTATTGCATTTTCATCTCAAAAGTAGTTTTTTGCAATTTGTTTTGCCAAAAATGTCTTTCCAACTCCACTTGGTCATAGGAATAAGAATGATCAAATTGGTTTGTTTTTTTCTATTACAGACAACCTATTCCTTGTAAGAGTCTTTACTACTGCATTTACTGCATCTTCTTGACCAAATACATTTCATTTCAAATTCTTGTCTAAAGCTCTCAATTTCTCGATTTCGCTTTGATTTACTATGTTTGCTGGTACTCAAGTTTTGTCAGCCAAAACTTCACCAATGTCTTTTTTATCAATCAAAGGTCTCAAATTCATTGGAATATTTTTCTTTCCTCTAATCTTTGTTAAAGTTGATTTTAGTTTTTCTTCTTCTTCTTTTAATTCTGCTGCTTGGAAGTAATCTTGATTTTCTATAGCTGCTTCAATTTGATCTTTTACTTTCTTTATTTTACCTTCTATTTTTTTATATTCATCATCATTTTCCAATTTTGCTTGCATTGTAGATTTTCTAGCACAAGCTTCATCAATAATATCCAAAGCTTTATCTGGTAAATGCTTATTTAAAATATATCTTTGAGTCAATTTTACACTGGCTTTGATTGCTTCGTCTGTGATTTGTACTCCGTGGAAATCTTCGTAAGTCTGTCTCAATCATTCAATAATTTGTCTTGTTGTATCATAATCAGGCTCGTTTACTATTACTTCTTGGAATCTCCTTTTCAAAGCAGCATCTTTTTCTATGTGCTTTTGATATTCATCAAAAGTAGTTGCTCAAATCAATTTGATTTTTCATCTTGCCAAAAGTGGCTTCAACATTTGAGCTGCATCATTATTATCTTGTCATCCGGCTCCAATTATTGTGTGCAGTTCATCAATAAACAAAATAATATTATTCAAAGGATCTTGTGCTTCTTCCAAAATTGATTTCATTCTGGCTTCAAATTCTCATCTATACTTTGTTCAAGCCAAAAGTGTTCACATATCCAAAAGATATATTTTCTTATTCTTCAATTTTTCTGGAACTTCTCAAGCTACTATTTTTTGAGCTAATCATTCAACGATAGCTGTCTTTCAAACTCAAGCTTCTCAAATCAATAGAGGATTGTTCTTTGTCTTTCTAAGTAAAGTATATATTACTTGATTTATTTCGTTTTCTCTTCAAATCACAGGATCGGTGAATCAGTCTTTAGCTTCGTTTGTTAAATTTGTTCAGAAATAATCTACAGACATTTTCTTTTCTTCTTTCTTTCCTGGTTTTTGAGTTGTTCAAACTTCGCTTACTGAAGAATCACCATCTTCAGCAACATCAGATCACAAAGAATTTAATACATCATCCATGTCGTTTATGTTATTAATGTTTTGAATATCCATGATTTTTACACTTTTAGGATCTAAATTCAGCTTACTGAAAAGTTTATCCAATATTTCTAAAAATGCAAATATTCAAGATTTGATAATTATAGGGTTCTTTAATAATTTTTTGCAGTTTTTAACTACTGTTTCATAATTTGAAATAATTTTTTTTGTGCTTAAACTTTTTTTAAATTGAGTGGACAAATCAAAAAAAGATATATAGAATAGGACAATTAGATCTAATTGGTGTACTCAATCTTTCAAAACATTATCGATTTGTTTTTTTAGATTTTTATTAAGTTCAAGATCCTTCCAATCTTTTTTGGCTTCAAACTTTTCATTATATTTTACTTTCATAAAATACTTATCCAAAGCATCAATATTTGTTAGTCATACTACATTACAAAATAACTCGAAATATTGGTGATTTCTCACATATAAATAAATTCCTTTAAATAAGGAATCTCAATTTATCTCATTATGATTTGATATTTCAGCAATAGAACTAGCAACATTTAAGCAGTCAGTAGCGTAAGGATTAAATAATTTTATATTTTTTTCCATATTCTAAATTTCATATAAAGATATACCTTTTATTGTTATTGTTTTCCCATTTTTTTTCAAATGATTTTAATAAAAAAATGCAGAGGGGACCCCTGCATCTTCAAAAAATCGCACAAAGTAAAACAGAAGTAATTAAAATGATAATAATCACTTCAGAACTTTCTCTCAAGACAAAAAAACTTTTTGGATTTACATTAATGATTATCGTTGAAAGAACTGAAGATAAAAATAGTGATACAATAATTTTAACTTTTTCTATCCCATCTATTACCATTGGAAAGCATTTTTTTGGTAAAATAAAATAAATTCCAATAGCAAAAAAGATAACCAAAAAAGCTGTTACAGCTCTACGCACATTTTGTTTTGTCATATTCCTATTTTTTTTGAGCAACTCAATATATATAATAATAAATTAAAATCAATGATATTTTCAAAAAGTAGTTCATGCCAAGGCTTTCCCTTAACTCTTGCAAATTTTTTACTTTTCCTTATTATCCAACAAAAAGGATATTTTATTCTTTGTGTCTAAGCAATGAAAAATTATAAAAGGATTTTATTGTCTTGTGCAGTATTGCCAATTATGTTATGAATTTCTTTTGCAAATAATATTAGTGAAACAAATAAAAGTAAAATAGATAAGATAATGGTGATAGTTGATAGACAATGGTAAAAAGAAGATGCTTTTAGTCAAATTTCCAGGTACGAAAAAATAATAAATTCTTTTTCAAAACTCAGGTTAGAAGACGAAGATCAAAAAGAATTAGTCACCTACATGGTTGAATGTTTCCAAAATAGAGTAGATGCTTTAAAATCACAGGTTTTAACACAAGATCAATCAATTTCAAATGTTGATCGAAATAGGGTAAAAGAAGAACGATTAGCCTGGCATAATTATGAAAGAGAACAAGCGTGATTATCTCCATATAGTTACAATAATTCACTTAATTATACAGCATTATTATGGGCTCAAAAGATAGCAAGTGAAAATAGAAAAACATGAACAACTCATGCTAGAAAATCTGGTGATTGATATCGGAATACCGATAGTATAAGAGAATGGTTCGCTGGTTTATGAGTTAATGTTACATATTTTTCAGAAAGTAATGCTTATGGCTATTATAACTGTAAAAAATCAGACTGTACACAAGAAATGATTGATGCATTGAGAACATGCTTTACTAGAACTCTTTTAGATAGAACGCACCGTCCAGCAGTAGTAAGTAGTATATACAATGAAATATGACTATGAGTATCTACAAATTGAACATATGTATGGTTGACTACACATTACTGAAAAGACATAAAATAGTTTATTTGATTATAAATTTTCAATGAATATTTTTGAGATAATATGAGTTCTTGCATGAATTCTTGTGGCAGTGCCTACAATACCACAAATTATCCAAACAATTAGGACAAAAAATGTGAAATGACTTTCAATAATTATGTATTTAATCCGAGCCTTAGGATGATTTTGTTGGATTATCTATGGATGAATGTATCTGCATTCACGACAAATGCAGATTTTCAATACGATAAGTACATTACTGTCTCTAACAATGGTATTCTTAATTCTAAAATATAAGAAAAGTTAGTATTTAATATTTTTTATTTTTTCTTTCCATTCATCAAAAACTTTTTTAGCTTCATCAAACATAATCTGTTCTTCTGGGACAGATCTTTTTCAAATTGGTAATTCCAATTCTTTATAAAAATTCCCATCATCAAAACCGATTTCATCGGCTTCTTTTTGTGTATTTCAATAATATATTTTACCAATTCTAGATCGATAAATTGCTCCTAAGCACATTGGACAAGGTTCACATGAAGTATAAATCTCGCATTCAGATAAATCAAATGTTCATAAATTCATACAAGCATTACGTATTGCCATCACCTCTCAGTGTGCTGTTGGATCATTATTTTTTACTACATGATTATATCATCTTCCTACGATTTCTCCATTTTTCACAATTACCGCTCAAAAAGGTCATCCGCATTGTTCATCAATGTTTTTTCTTGACAGATTTATTGCTTCTTGCATAAACTCGTTCATATTAATAATTATTAATTAAAAAATATTGTAGTTCCCAATTATTGGTTCTTCATCTTTAATTCTTCATTTTTTTTGAATTCTTGGAATTCTGTTCGTTTTTCATTCAATTTATTTCTTGTTGATGGTCACATCCATCATCTGGCTGCACTTTTCGTATCATTTTTATCTAAAATTCACATAGCAACTTGAAAGTTGTGAACCGCATTTACGGTTTTTTTGTCGTAAGTGTTTGTTAGCTCTCATTCATAGAAACCGTAATGTCTCAACATATCTTGTAAATCTCAGATTTTGCTATTTTGAGTTCCATTGTTGTATGGCTCAGTGAAGTAGTTTATCGTTTTTGGCTTTTCTGTATTCGTAGATACTCACGTGTTTTGTGCTTTTCATTCTTCGATAAAACTATAATTTTTTGAATAATATATTAGATTTTCAATCGTAGTAGTTTCGCTGAAGTCTGGTAAAAATCATCTTAATTTTGCTTCATTTTTCATATAGTACCTAGTTTTACTTCCAAAAGTTCCACAGTATTTTCGAGAAGAAAGACCTCTTGTAACTTGATATTTACACAAAGCATTTTTTGTTTCAGTGCCAAAATATCCAGTTTTTTTCTTCATATAACCAAATTTTATCAGATACTCCTGTAGTTTGTAAACCCAGACATCCGTCCTATCATAACTTAATTCTTGGATAAATAATGTCGAATCAAAAAAGTACTTTTGGATAGGAATGGCATCCAAATTAAATCATATTTTATCTTTGATTCATTTTGATTTTACAGTGGCTGCATCACAGTAATATCCGGTAATTGTCTGTTTTCCAAACACCAAAGCTTTTACAAGTCCTAACTCTCATGTTCACATCCAGACATCTATACGATCATAGCTTTGTCATTGCTCTCAAGCATGTACAATAGCTCATCATCTGTCAGCGATTTCTCATATTCCGCCAAGACTTGGAAAATAAACCAATCAACCAAAATCATAGGAACTTGGAGCAGCAATCATTCCGTTGAAAACTCATTTTCCACTGGCTCAGTAAAGTCATTCTCAATTCAATTTTTTTTCTGATTCGTAATCGTTTTTATAGTAAAATGCTTGTCACGATTTTGGAGAATAATATGCAGTTACTACAAAAGTTTTTTCTTGGCAATTCGCCTTGAAATCGTATGCGTATCAAAATTGGAAAACAATACTTAATAACAATCAAAATATCAATATCTTAAACTTTTCCATGCTGCACATTGAATAAAACAATAAAATGAATATAAGAAGATGACATTTTAATTCAAGAAAATTTAAAAATGGGAAAATCAGACCACAAAAATTATGTAGAATGATTCGATAGAAATTGGCCACTATTAGTAAAAACCAAGATAATACCACATGAAAAAGAAATATTTGAATTATTTAGCCAAAAATTTTCTCATGATGCAAAGGAGGATTTGAATAGGTGAAGAAAAATATTGCGAGAACTTTGAAATTTATGTGCGGCCTCATGTCAAGAGATACATAATATTTTAGCATGAAACGTTGAGAATACCATAGAATTAAAAGAGTTGGTAGAAAATATTGTAAATTTAGATTATGAAAGTTTGTGAGAAGTGTTTAATGAAATTAAAGCGTCATATGCAGCTAAATCCAAAGATACAGAAATAGAAAAGCATTTAAATAATATTTGTGAATCACTCGATAAAATGCGAGATAAATCAAAAGATAAAACAAATGTCATCTCAAAATCTGAATAATTACTTGAAATTTTATCATAGTTCCGTAATTTCAAACTTGTGATGAAGTTTTTATTTGAAATTTTTTATATGAAATTGACTAGATTGTTATTAAAGTTTATGATGTCATGACGACCTTTTCAAGAGGATGATTCTCCAAAAAAAGAAAAAAAATCTCAAGTTACAGAAGCTCCAAAATGATGAGTATATGAAACCAAGTCTGATTACATAGGTAAAGTTACATGATTTCTAGAAGACTGAATCAAACAAATGAAAAAAGATCTTTCAATATAAGAGAAAAAGTATCCGTAAATCAATTTTGAGTAAACTCAAGTTTCGGATACTTTTTTTTGTTTAGCACTTTTTTTGTCTTTTTTGTAGCTTTTGAATACAATGAATATATTGCCTGCTCCCATAAGCAATGCATTTTCGCATATGGTGATGATTTTAGCATGGTTTTCCTCAAAACCATTGTGTATCAAGAGAGCAAACAGCCCACTTTGAATCAAAAGCCCTAAAACATGGATAAATACAGTATTTTTTACTCTATCCGCCATGTTATCATTTATTTTAAATGCAAATTTTACACTTAATATAAATGTTATGGCAACTCCAACGGCATACGACAATATGTTTGATACTGCACTACTATGCCTGATTAAAGTATTGAAGGAATCTCCATCGTAGGTAAATGTTACGAGCATAGTAGTAAATATTATGCCTCTAAACATCAAAGATAGAAATTTCAACAATATCCAATCAGCAAGAGTTCCCACGCAAGAATAAAAGACAAAAAGCCCATACTTCTTGAACCTGCCCATACTTCTTATATTTATATATTTGACTTTTGTTTGAGAACTTAAGTTTATTTTAATATAGGTAAAAGTCAAGATTTTATATTGATTTTCTTAAATATAAGAATATAATAGTTTCAACAAACAAATTCCTATAAATTATGAAAGAAAGCACAACACCTCCCTATTACGCAAAAATAAGAAAAATAGGGGAAGAACAAATCCTTGAAGTGGAGTTAGGTAATCGTACATTGCCTGAGGGCTTTAGTTCTAAGTACCGGTTTTGCCAAGATGATGATCCGGACAAGACAGCGTACCTTGAACTTACGGCGGGATTTGGGTACATCCATTCACAATCTCAATTTATTGAGTTGTCAATTTATCCACTTAACATCCAGGAGGGCAAGCATTCGCTTTGTCCATACCACGAGCCTGACGAATGACGTCAGGCTTCATTAGTAATGAAATTATTTATTTTTTCCTTTCATAAACTTTAAAAGTAAAAGGAAATTCATTTTTTTCATCTGCCTCATGTTTTTCTCATTCAGAAATTAGATCCCAAATCTCAGATTTTATTTCAGGAAAAAAAGTATCAGCATTTTCAAAAGTATGGTGTATTAGTGTGATATAAAGTCTATCAGCAATATCAAAAAAAGCTTTGTATATCGATGCTCATCAAATAACAAAAGCTTCATCACTATCTTTGATTTCACTTAAATCCATACATTCATCTATAGATCAGCAATTTATACAATTTTCAAAATTATCATTTGATTGACTCAAAACTACATTTGTACGATTTGGCAAAGCTCAATTTGGTAGTGATAAAAAAGTATTTCTACCCATTATCACAGGATGTCATTTAGTGACTTTTTTGAAATACTTCAAATCATCTCACAAATGGCAGAGGAGTTGATTATTTGCTCAAATTCAATTTTTTTCATCTATAGCAACGATGATTGATATTTTCATTACTTTATTTCTTAACTGTAAATATAATTTAAATTGATACAGCACCTTTTAATGAATCTTCGTGTTCATATCAAATTAATTCGATATCTTCCCGTGTAAAATCTAAAATATTTTTTACATCTGGATTTAAACGAATTGATGGTAATTCATGAGGAGTACGAGTCAATTGCTCTTTTACTTGTTCTACATGATTTTTGTAAATGTGTGCATCACCAAAGAAATGGTTGAAACGACCTGGTTTACGACCAGTTACATGAGCCATCATACACAAAAATAATGAGTCTTGAGCAGTATTGTATGGCACGCCAAGAAAAGTGTCGCAACTTCTCTGGTACATATTCAAATGAAGATATCATTCTTCATTTGCAAAGAATTGATAAAAACAAGGGCATGGAGGCAAAAGAGTCTTGCTTACATCTTGAGCATTCCACAAACTTATTATTATACGGCGATTTTCTGGATTATGATTTATCAAATTTATTGCTTCCATGAGTTGATCAAATCATTTCATAATTACATCATTTGGCTTACTACCATTATTCAACAAAATATTTTTTGCTCACTCATCTAAATCACTCACTGTGACTTCTCAGAAATTGCGGAAATGATGTCAGTATGTACGACCTAATTCTCACCATTTAGCACAAAATTCATCATCGGTCATTATCTTGTTTTCAAAGTCAGCTTTTGTAGTTTTCCATTCATCAGTATAATCAGATTTTTTAGTATCTTTCCACATATTGTCCAAAAGATTTTTTTGTCATGTCTCTTCCAAATATTTTTTGAAAGGTCGTTCAGTCCAGATATGATTTTTTTGCTCAATAAGTCGGCGAATATTTGTATCTCCATGAAGTTTCCATGTCAATTCTTGCCAAACAGATTTTAGACTCATTCTTTTGGTAGTAAGAAGTGGAAAATTATGGATAATTCCTTCATTATCTTTTTCTAAAATGCATTGATAGTTGTATCATGGTAAAGTAAATGTACCTGTACCAGTACGATCTCAAGTAGCAACTCAATTATCCAAGATAGCTTGTAAAAGTCATAGATATTGCTTCATGTTAATTAAGAATTAAAAATTAAAAATTAATAATTTATGATTTTTTTTATATTTGAAAGGAATTTATTAATTATTCATCCTTCATTATTAATTATATTATCTCTCTCCTGATATTTCTATCAAATCAAACCAATATTTCATATGGTGATTTTCATGATGCTTTAGCTAGCTCCATGAGACTGTTTTGTCATCATACTCAAATAATCTCTATTTGATCAAATAGTTCTCATTTATCCACTTTAGCACAACATAAGTTCATACAAATATTTCATACTTGCCAAACATCCTTTTTTTCGTATTTGAATACAATCTTATTGCTAGCAGATTTTGGTAGTCATTCAAAATAACCAAAAGGAATTGTAGCAATATTAGTATCATGCTCAGTTTTCCATGTCTTATCATAACTCACTCAATCTCATTCTTTTAATTCACGAAGTGAAATTATCCTTGAACTTATTGATAATGCTGGTCTCAACTTTCTTGTTAGCTCAAATGCTTCATCATCATGAGCTAAGTTTGTATATCAGTACAAATATAATCCAGGTCTGTAAGCATTAAAAAACTTATCATTCATTTTTAATATCCCAGCACTACTTCATATATGTTTCCATTTTGGAGTATATCAATAATCTACGATAGTGTGATACATTTTCTTAAATTGTTCAATTTGCTTATCCATGTTATTATTGATTTTATCAGCATCATAGAAATGTGACAACACTCATTCAATCTCGATTTTTGGATAGTCTCTTAAAAATTCTAAAACATTTATCAAATCTTCTTCAGTCAGTCATTCTCTATGCATTCCTGTATCCAAAAATAGATGAATTTTTATATGTTTATTTTTTTTAGCTAAATAATTTATTGTCTCAATATTGTATACACAAAAAGTCGTCCTGGAATAATTAAATTTTCTATAATTTTTTCTCAAGGTTTCTCATAAAAGCAAAATATTTTTGTTAGAATATTTTTTTACAATCTGATATTCAGGAAAACTATCTACAACCAAATATGGAGCATCCGTTTTATTCAATATCTTCGTCACCAATTCTAATCCATGTCCATATGCATTTGATTTCAAAACAGGGAACATAGCTGATCATGGCTGTAAACTCCATAAATAATCATAATTATGCAAAATATTTTTTGCACGAATATAAATCTTATTCATAGGTTCAACTCTAGGTCTGAATAGATTTTTTATCCAATTTCACATGAGTGTGTACTTATACATGTAAACATAAAATTTTTATATAAAATTTCTTCATAGTTGCAAGAGATGAAATTTTTTTGAAAAAGCTTAAAAAAACACTACTTTTTAAACTGCTTTTTAAAATTCAAAGGTTTGAACTGATAAAATTAAGAAAAAAAAAGTGCCCAAAAATTTGACAAATTAAAAAAAACATATATAATGTATATGTTAAATTTATTTTTATATTTTAATTTAAACAAAATGCCAGGAACAAATTATGAGCAAAGTACCGGAACTCCGGAACAAACAAATCCAGCTGAAGTAATTAGTGATGCTAATGCTGGACGTGTTAATTTTACACAAACTGAATCAGGACTTCAAACATTAAACATGACAGTTAAAAATGTTGAGCCACTAGACATATCTAAGTTGAGAATGTATTGATGGTGAAAAATCCCTGCTATTGAGCAACAAGATGTAGTTAATGGTATTAATAACTTAGAGGAACCATTTAATAGAGACATTACTGATATAATAAAAGCAGGTGATGTAAAAGAATTACAGAGGTACTTAAACTCAAAGATCGATTCAGGAGATATAAATGGTGAGAAATTAAAACAAAAACTCAAATCTATGTGAATTTGGTTGGATTGACAGAACCATATCAAAGAAGATTGAAAGTTTTGACCACAAACATTAGAAACTCTTAAACTTTTGATAAAGGAACAAGGGGGAGAAACGCCTTCTAGACCAACACCAATAGTAGAACATCCAACAAATCCGGAGCAAAAAGAAACGTGGGATGCTAGTTGGATAAAAACAGTAATGGAAGATCAACTAGATAAATTGGAAGATAATGATCAAAGAAACATATGACATAATTTTAATGTAGACGCAAAGACAAGTAAAATATCAATTACAACACGGGAAATTCCATGAGGAGAAAAAAATACTTGTGAAATAAATTGGAAGACATGAGCCGTTAATGTAATATGCTGAAATTATTCATATCCAGCTCCATTTCATTTAAGGAAATTGATTTTGAACGATAAATGACTACCAACACAAGACGAAAAAGAAAATAGTAGCACAATAAGGGCGTTTACTGCAATATGAAATTTAATGAATAAGCTAAAAAATGTGGCAGTATTCCAATGAAAATGAGCAATTGAATATCAAACAGGTAGAACTGTTGCAAATGTCTTATGAAGTCCTGCGGTAGGTTGAGTAGTAGGTGGCGTACTTACTGGACTCCCTTGAGTTGGTACTATAGCTTGAGGTGCTGCTACTGCATTATATTGAAGTACGTGAATTCACTTAAATAATTGACCAATTTGATGAGCAACAGATACTTTATTAGTAAAAAGGTCTTCATGGAAAGAGGTCGGTAGATTATGTCACAAAGACTTTTTGAATGAAAATATGCAAATAAATATAGCATCTATGTTGACAGCTATGAAACTTGATCAATGAAGAATTTCGTGGGATCCTGATGTTGTAGATTCCCGTCGCCTATATCCAGATCCACTTGATCAAAAACATCAAACTAGAATTAGATATTATCAAAGCCAAAGGAGACCAGCATAAAAGCTATAAATAAATATATTAAGTGTACATAATTTTGAGAGAAAACTGCAAATTTATTGGAGTTTTCTCTCCTTTGTTTAATTGTGGTTATAGCCATACAAAAAAGTCCTAGAAAATTTGACAGGATTTTTTTTTTGATTATAATTAGTATTGGTTTATAGTTTGAATCCTTATTAATTATGGATTCATTTACAAAATAACAAATAAAAGATGGCAACAAAAGATCAAAAACTTAAAGAATTTAAATCGAAACCATATGAGGAAAGATTAAAAATCTCTATGAACATCATTACGAATTTAAAAGATCGTTGAAATGTTCAAGCACAGAATATTTTTGATAAAATATCAAAAATGGATAAAGTTCCAGGACAAGTAGTAGACGCGATTTACCAGGACTTTTGTGAATCTGTTGAGCGTATTCAACAAGAAAAAATTCAATGAGAATTACATAACTTTGACAAGGCAAAAGATTATATGCAAAAATTAAGAGAAAAAGAGGAACAGGAAAGACAAGAAGAAAATTGTGAAGATTTATTAAGTTGACTTGATGATTTATAATTTAACAAAAATAAAAAATGTGACGAGAAAAAGCTGTAAACATTGCGGGTAAGGTAATTAATACTATGCCACAAGAGGAAATCAAAGAAACTTTTTTAGATGAAATTGAACAGATTGAAAATGATGAAAATTTTCAAAAGATGAAAGAGCATTGGGATAAGTTAGATGAAAAACAAAAATTAAGTACATATAAAAAATGAGAAATGATTAATATTTGATGATCTTTCAGACATGTTAATGAACAATTAAAGCCTATAGATTTATTGCATTTAAAATCTGATGCCAAAAATAAATTATGGACAACAGCAGCACCAGTAGTTAGATTATGAGTAAGTTTTTGATTATTAGATGCTCCAAAGTGACTACCAGAGAAAGAACTTTTGAAAAATATAAAAAAAGATGCTCGCAGATTGAGAAGAAATTTATGAATATTTCAAAAAGTTTGTGCAGTAGTACCACAATTAAAAGCAGCAGCACCAATTGTAAAAGCAATTAGACCATATGCAAAGCGGTATGAAAAAAATTGAGCACCATTGATGCAAGAAAGGATAAAAAATAAAAATATAGAAAAAACCGAGGAAGTTATTGCTGAAACACTATCTTCATCAGAATCAGATGTGTTAAAGTCTGAAATTACAGAAAATAAAGCAGCTTAATAATCAAATAAACTTAATTTTTATATTGAAACAACGAGCTATTTCAGTAAAAAGGACATTAGATATTTATCTAATGTTTTTTCGTTATGTTTGAATTTATATGTCAAAGTATTTCACAATATTTTTCAGATGGGATTAAACGAAATCCAATTTTTATACTTGTTATTGTTTGATTTACTATACAAATACTGAAAGTAATTATTGATTCTATCAAGATAAAAGAATTTAGCTTTACGAGTATATTCGCAGCAGGATGATTTCCATCATTTCATTCATGATTAGCTACTAGTGTCACGACTATGGTTCGATTAAGTGAATGACTCAATACTGTCTTGTTCGCTGTAAGTTTTGCTTTTTCTTTATTAGTAGCTTATGATGCAATGAATATTAGGTTTGAATCAGGGAAACAGGCAAAATGTATCAATGAGATTCGTTCTAGTTTAAGCGCTGCATTACTGTGAAGTTTAAATAGAGAGGAAAGATTACCATTGAAAGAGAGACTTTGACATACTCCAATAGAAGTAGCATGATGAATCATAATATCGTTTATTTTAACTTTTGTACTGTATTATTACTTAATTTTAAAATAAAATTATCCAATTAATATTATGACAAATTATTTGGTCAGTCCAAGGCCATTCAAAAGATCAAATCACCATACAATAAAAAAGAATTTCAGGAAAGTGAAATTAATTTACCCTAAAATTAATTTTTCTGTAAAAGGTTTTTGGATAATTGTATTAGTGATTATCTTTTCTTATTGAATATTTTTTGTGATAAAAAATACGTTTTTCAAAAAAGAAAATTATATTCAAAATTTGTCATATAGCAAAGAAAGTGTGGAAAAATTCAATGATCCTACATTGTATAGTGCTATATCAAAAAGTTTGAAATGAGAAAACTATTATGTGGTATGAAAATTGAAAAGAGCATCAATTTTAAGGAGTATTCAAGATGAGTTCCCGGTAGTAAGAAACATGAAAATAGTAAAGTCTGCTCCATATTCAGCTGCGGTTTGGATTGATTTTAATGAGCCAGACATTGTGATAAAACTTTGAGATAGACGCTTTGCTGTGATGTGAGATTATAGCTATGAAATCTTTAGTGGAAATACAATTTGAGATGATATTTTTTATGCAGAATTACCACAATATGTTAGCGGAATCGATTCTTTGTATGGATTATTCCATGAAATTAATCAAAATCAATTTATTCATGATATGCATTTTTTTGCCGAGGCATTCCCTGATTACGATAGGATTGTTTACTTACCTTGATCTTCAATGACAGTAGTTATCCTAAAATCTTGACTAAGAATTTACATAAATAATCAAAATTCTTTGGAGTGACAAGTCGAAAATTACAACCTCATAAAACAATACTACAAAGATTTTTATTCTCTGAAAACAATTGATCTTTGATCGTTGCAATGAGATAAAATAATTGTAAATAAATAATATTTATTACTATAGATTTCTAATGAATTACAAAAAAGATTTCCCGATATTCCAAAACAATCCATGATTAACTTACTTAGACAATGGAGCAAGTACTCAAAAACCACAATATGTTATTGATTGAGTGTCTGATTTTGTTTCAAATTATTACGCAAATATTCATAGATGATCATATGATTTATCAGAGAAGTCTGAAGAATTTTATTTTGAATCAAAGAAAAAACTTGGTGAATTTTTGAATTGCAAGTCATCAGAAATTATTTATTCATACAACTCGACATATTGAATAAATTTAGTAGCACAAGCACTATGTAAATCAAAGTTTTTGTGAAAGTGAGATTCAGTTTTGCTAGGAATTCGAGAGCATCATGCAAATGTCATGCCATGGAAACTTTTGTCCGAAGAATATTGATTTCAAGTAAAGTATTTGTCGATTGATGAAAATTATGAAATAGATCGAGATGACTTTTCAACCAAATATGACAACACAGTGAAAGTCGTATCAATGTGACATGTATCAAACGTTACATGAAAAATTTATGATGTAGAAAAAATAAAATCAAAACTTAGACCGGAAACTTTTTTCATTGTAGATTGATCTCAATCATTTCCAAATATGCCAATAGACGTCCAAAAAATTAGTTGTGACTGTTTTGTCCTTACGGGTCATAAAGCTATGGCTTATACTGGAATTTGATGAGTTTATCTCAAAAAAAATCGAATCAAGGAATTAACACCAATGATTTCATGAGGATGAGCTATCCAAGATCTGGATGTAGATTTTTATAAACTTCCAACGACAGTGTCTAAATTTGAAGCATGAACGCCAAACATCATTTGAGCTGTAAGTTTGTTAAAAGCTCTGGAGTACATTGAATCAATTTGATGAATCCAGACTATCCGAAATCATGAACAAGAAATAGTAAATTATTGCCTACCAAAATTTGAAAAATTATCAGAGAAAGTACAGCTAATATGACCAAAAACAAATGATAGAGTAGCTGTATTCTCTTTTTATATACCAGAGAATTCAAATTTTAATAATGTATGAGAAAATTTTGCCGAAAATAATATAGCAATTCGTTGTGGATGACACTGTGCATATCCAATCCACAAAAGCTTAAATATCCCATGAACATGCAGGATGAGCGCCTATATTTACAATGATTTTGATGATATAGATAAATTTTTCCAAACACTAGAAAAAATAAATAACTAAAAAGATATTTTAAATTATTACTTACCGGTAGATCTTTTGTAAAAAGTCAAGTATTACTTTCTGTAAAAAATCTAAATTTTTGCAATATTATTTGAAAAAGAATACAATATTTTTGTATTTTATTTTTTATATTAAAGGACATGACAACAATAGCACAAAATCCAGAATTACATGGAAATAATTCTAGGACAGAAGAATTATCTACTAAAATTCAGGAAGTAAAAAAAGAATTAGATGAATTAAAATGATTGACTACTTTACCTATACAAGAAAAAAATGCAAAATTATCAGAAATAGCGACAGAAATTCAAAGTTGCTCAATATATTTAGAACAATTAGAAGCAGATAGTACACTTTCAATCAATAAAAATGAATTAGATGAGCTAAAATCAATGATCGCGGCTTTAACAGCAGAAAAAAACAAATTAGAACAACAAATAAAAACAGAAATAGAATCATTAGCTAATTCTGTAGTTAGAAACCAAAATACAGAGAATAAAGAAGAATGAGATGAATCTGATAGTTGAAAAGAGGAAAAGTGATTAAGAAAATGGCGACATTGATTGACAAAATGACAGAAAAACTGAATACGTATAGGGTGATGAATCTTGGCATGAGCATGACTTTTCGCTATATTTAGATGAAGAAGAAATAAAACAACAGATAATAATACATGAACAGAATCGCCTGAAAATACATGACAAGATGATAGAGAATCAAGGAGAGAAAAAAGAAGAAAAAGAAGAGAAGCAAGGAGAGAAGCAAGAAGATCAAGACCATTTTGGCAAAGACCAATTTGAAAAGTAATAAAATGGTGAGGTATTTGATTTTGAGTTTATAAATTGTGAAAACGATTAGGTCGACGATGAAAAGAATGACCAATATGAAGAGATTCGGATGAAGAAAAATTTGACGGATATAATCAATTTGCTGAGAAACCAGAAAATAAAGAAAAATTTGAAAATTATGAGTCATTATGAGATAAAGTCGATAATGTTTATACAGAAATTTACGGTAGAGAATTAAAATCATGATATGAAGACGAATTAGCAATGGAAAGAATAGCAATAGAGCAATCTAAATGAACAAAGCATTATAAATGAATCGTACCTTATTGTTTGGACAACCAGTTTAAGACAGTAGAAGGTATTCTATGACAAAATTCTTCATTTAAAACAGCCTTAAATAATGGTTTGGATTGAATGATACGTTTTGTAAAAGATGCATGAAATAATTTCTTAAAGATGTTCGCAGAAAGCTATCTAGAGAATTTACCATCATGGGCACCATTTAAAAATGCGGCATGATCTTTAAGTGATAAAGTAGATCAATGGAGAATGAAAAATGAAAATGCAGAAAAAGAAATGCAATATTTCTTCAGACAAAGTATTAGGGTGCAAACATATTTTTTTCAGAAGAAAGATCAGTTGGTTAAAAAATTGGTAAAAGAATCATCGCAAACATATTGAATACCAGAAGACGATTTATGGAATGATAAAGATAAATTTGAAAAATATGTAGAGAAACATCCAAAATATCAAAATTTCATAAACAGCCCTATACATTCAGCAGTAACAGTTTTAACACAATATAATATATTTGATAGTAGTATTGATGAAGATATAAAGACACGTGTAAAAGAAATAGATGGAGATAGAGATAGAATATTGTGATGTAAAAAATGAGAAAAAGATATTATTGAAATAATAAATGATAAAAAAGAGCACTCAGAACAATTGGATGCAAATGATGATAAAAAATTATGAGAAGCTTGTACTTGAATGGTAAATTCAATGGATAATATTTTAGAAGCAGCAGAGGAGAGTGCGTGGAATATTTATTGAGATTTGTTCAGATCCGGTGATGCAAACATGAGAGAATATCTTGAAAAATCTTGATTAGATAAATTATTTATGAGTTATAAGCAAATATTAGCAGAAAAAAAAGATGCTTTGATAAATGGACAGTTGAATAACGAAGATAAAATAGCACTAGCAGAATCAATAAATGGAATGCTTGCTCTAAAAAAAGAAGCAGAATTATGAGAAATCACTATAGAAAAAGATTATGACGAGTATGGAAATATAATATGTAGAATTCCTGGCTTTTTAAGTTGATCAGTTAAAAATTTGTGTAAATGAGTTTGAAAATTATGTCATAAAGAACGGAAAGAATGACTTGAATATGTTACTAGTTCATGTCTATGAACATGAGTTTTAATTACAGCAACATGAGCTGTACTGTTAATATCAAAAACAACACGTAGTGCATGAAAAGTTCTAGTGAAAACATGAGCTGTAATTGCTACTTTACCAGTTTCTATTCCATGAACATTGGTATATAAAGGATTGAACCATATAAAGCCAGTAAGGGATTTTGGTCATGAAATTAATCCAATAAGATATAGATGAGAAAATTGAGCACAAAATCTTTTGACAGATTTATGTAGTTGAAAGATATCTCTTGATCGTGCATGAAAAATTGTTGAACGTAGATCGTGTGGCTTTTTCACATGAAGTGCACAAGAAAAGACATGGAAGGATCTATTTTGAGCAGCAGAAGATGTACAATGAAATATGAAAGCATTTGATGCTGTAATAAAAAAACAACATTGAGCTACATATTTAAAAGACATAAAAGATTCATGATTATATGATTCCTTACTATCAAAGTGGGATGTCTCTGAGGAAATTAGACAAGCAGTGAAACAATGAAAATCAGTAGAAGAGCTAAAATCTATGGTATGAAAAACTAGTGAGGTTATTTCAGATTTGAGAAAAGCATTTGGTACTAAAATAGATGATGCTATTAAGGTGCTAAAAGTTTCAAATTGACCACTTGAAAAAAATGCGATTAGGCGTTTAGAAAATTTATGATCAAAGTTATCTGATGATGAAGTTGAGGCATTTATGAAAATGATGGATAATGGTTTTGACTTGAAATATATTGGACATCTTGATCAACTCTTCAATTTGAAAGGTTCTGTAAGAGGTGTCGCTCATAAACAGCTCTGAGAACATTTGAAAGATTTGTTGATGAAATGAAATTATAAAGAATTTAGAAGGTTGGTATCAACTGATAAACAGGTAAAAAATGGTTTATGAAAGATGAGAAATATAGTAGCAAATGATTCTGACTTTATAAAGCATATGGATACTTTCTTTAAGTGGAAAAATTGAGTGAGAGGATTGTGAGATGATGTTGTAGAATGTATAGCTAAGACATTCGCAAAAATTTTTTCAAAAGTTCTTTAATTAAATAATTAATAATGTCATGGCAAATGAAATAGAACAATATAAAGAGAGCATATCAGATAGATATATCAAAGATTTCAGGAAGGAATTGAATTTTTTCCAGAAAGCTATGATTTTGCCTATAGAAAAGAAAATGAAAGAGATTTTAAAATCTGATAAAAAAATTGATGTAAATAATCTGAAAGATTTGGAAGATTTATGATTTTGGAGAAAAGTTTTATGAGCAAAAATATGACAAAAGCAATTATTTGAAGATTTAATGACAAAAACTTTTAATTTTCTAAAAGAGAAACAAGAAAAAATTATAGAAGCAGAATCTGCATGAAGATTGCAAGAGCTTAGCTCTCTAGTAATAAACGGGAAATTAGATGAACTAGATAATTTAGTCACAAATACAAATCCAGTCCCAGTTGAAAATGATGAAAATTTAAATTGAGATGAGAATTCTGTGACACCAGAAAATTGATCTTGAACTCCTGAAAATCAAAACCCAGGGGATTCAGAGAATCAAGAAAATCAATCATGAGAAAATAATAATCAAAATTGAGAAGAATCAGACGATAATCGTTCAACTATAGATATTATACAAGATAATTCTATGGCTTCGGCTGGAGCAGGTGGTGCTGTATCTGCAGCAACTTTTAACGCTTCAATGAACACAATTAATAGAATTGCAGGTAGAAACTTAAATGGTATAGAAGTTTCTAATGCTACTGCTAAAGATCTAATGTCAGAAGGTAAGAGAATGATGAATGAAAGTAAAAACCTATTAGAGCAACAAATGAAAACAAACCCAAGAATGTCTAGGTCTATGAAAAAGCAATTTGAGAACTCGATAAAAGAATTTGAATCGGCAGAGAAAGCTATGACGAATGAAACAATCGACGCTATAAAAATATGGGAGCGCTTTTGAGAAAATTTGCCAGAATCTGCTATAAAAAACCTTAAAATAGATCCTAAAGTTGCAAAACAATTAAAGGAAATTCCAGACGAAGAAATAGTTAGATTGTTAAATGAAACACAAGATGGTAAGCAATTGAAAACACTATTAAAAGAGACAAGAAATATTGATATATCTGAAGATGCTGCAAGGATGTTAAAAGTAGCAAAGAATGCCGATGAATTCAAATGAATTACAACAATTTTTAAAGAGATAAAATGAGTTCAGAGATTCTTAAGATGATTAAAGTGAGCATGTATGATGTCTTTCTTGTTCCTATGATTTGATATATGGGCAGCTATAGAAGCTGGTAAAGAAGCCGATATTATAAAAGAAGTAAATAAAGAAAGATGAAAATATCAACAGCAATGGGCATATGTTCAATTACAAATTTGAATAGCGTGAGTCTTAGCAGATGCATTGACATACATTGCATTATATGCTGCAATTTGAAGTTGTGGTTGATGGATTGGTATAGTTGTTGGACTAGTTGTGTGAATCATACAGATGCTTGCGACACTTGCATTAGAAGACCATTATGAAGAAAAAAAATTTTATGCACAAAATAGGATTGATTTTGGAATTAGATCAAGAACATATATAAAACAATCAATAGTCCAATTAATGGAATCTGATCGTAGAGATTTAAGTGAAGATTTAAAAAAAGAAATTAGAGAATCAAGAGGCCCAGATTCAGAAGTTGATACACTTGAAGATGCTTGGGAAGCTTTAATATATCAAGAAGAACGTGATGAAGGTGGATATTATATGATACAGCAATATTACCATAGTGGAAAATCAGAAGAAAACTTTTTAAAAGATTTAAGTGAAGAAGAAAAAGGTTATTACAATGAACAAAAAGAAGAACTGGAGTGAAAAATAAAAGTAAGGATGGATTACATCAAAAAATTTATAAAAGAGGATCCAAATTCTCCTGAATATGTATCAATGAAAAACCAAATATTAGAAAATAAATGAGTGGAATATGTTGAGCAAGTATTAGCTGACTCTAAGGTTTATGCCATGTTGCAAGAGGATATAGAAAATCCATACATAGAAAATTATAAATCATTAGATGTAGCTTGATACAAAGAAGCATACAAAACAAAATTACAATGAGAATATCCTCAAGAATTTGCATTGTTTGAAAAATTATCTACAGATAATCCAACTTTGATAGGTGAGATATTATCTTGAGCAAGTATACTTTGAAATGAAATATCAGAATTTGTGGACTGATCACAAGATTTGTACACACAAGAAGAAAAAACTAATATCACAAAGAATCTAGATTTTGTAGAAAAGTATTATGAGTATTACAATTTGGGTAGGCCAATAGAAAAAATTATATCCGTAAACGGAATGCTTAATAATATTGATTTTGCTTATGTTGAACAGCTCTTAGCAGACAATTTTGAGTCAATTAACAAGAGGCCATCATGGGATCAGGAAACAGCATTAAATTATTTGTATTGATCTGAATATAGAAATAGAATGGAGGCAAAATACGAAGTTTCAGATAGCTTGACAGAAAATGTCTTGTATAGTATTGCTAAAGAATTTCATGGTTATACATGAAGAAATGACACAATGGAATTAATAAACTTTTATAATGAATGAGATAAAAATAGTACATGAATTTATTATGACACATGCCGAAGATTTAATCGGGATTGGTGGAATGATCACAGATTTGCATCTGACATTTCTATATTAGATAGTATGACATGAGAAGAGATTTATAACACCCTTAAGAAATGAAAATTAGATTCCCCTATGGAAGTGGCTGATGATAAGTTAAACGCAGAATATAGAAATAGGATAGAAGAAATAATTTTGAGAGAAGCAGGATACAGAGACCATAAACAAGAGTATGAACAAAAAATAATAGATTTCGTAAAAGCAAATAGTATTGATGGTGGATATGTAGAGATACCATACGATTTAATGATAGAAGCTAAGAAAGCTGGTATATGAAGAATAGAGAATTATTTATTTAAATACAAAGATGGTGAAATTTATGCAATAAGTTGTGGAGATACAGTAGACGATTTATTACATTTTGATAAAATAGATCAAAAAATTAAGTATGAAGCGACAACACCACTGCGTAATTCTTTAACCGAAGAAGAAAATAATTTAATTAAATCAGTCGATAATGCGTGTGCTAGATTATCCAAAATGAGAGCTGTTGAAATAGATTTTTGGCATGATCATACAGATGAGTTGGATGTACCAGTGCAACTTGAGAGGATTGTGTCAAAAAAAGCACAGGATTGGGAAAAGGAGAAAGACATGGTCTATTATATGGAACCAATATTGGCTAAAAAATATTTAGAGGAAAAATCACAAGAGTATTATAATTATTTTGATTGATTGTATAGATGATTACTCACTACAATAACATCATATAAAGTTGCTAATGATATAAATGATATATGAGCATTCAATTCTTCATTAAATTGGATTTATCAAAGTAATATCTTATCTATTGACGAAAAATGAGGAATAAAATTTATTGATTCTGTACCAGAAACAATACAAAAAATATTACCTGAATTATTCGATTATTATAAAGATAGTGTTTCTTGAAAGACAGTATCACAATTGTTACATAGTGAAAATTCTGAAGAAAAGTCACAATGACAATTTTTAGCCATGCAAATATATACTATCTGTATGGAAGAAGCAGTGCTTGATTACAATAGTAACTGAGATTTAGTTGACTTTAACGTAAATTGAGACAGTGGCTTAGATATAAACAAAGTGAAAAAGGCTGTAGATGAAAAAATGAGTAACCAGACATTTAAAGATGAATTAAAATGATTGAGTAATATGAATACGGATAACATAAATGTAAATGAAAAAGGTGTGAGAGAAGTATCCCCAGCAGAAAAAGAATTTCATTCTAATATAGAAACGGCAACACAAGAAATCATAAATAGGACATGAGTTACTTATCAGGATATTGGATATGATATTTGATCATTTATAGTTTGAGGACCAGCTGCACGAGGTACAAGAAATGCTATGAATACAATATTTCATAAGTGAGAAAAATTAACAGATAGGATGGATCTTGTTGATTGGGGAGAATTGAGATGAGATCCGACATTTATTGCGGATACAGAACAAAATATACAGTGAGCAGTTACATGAAATTTAAAGACGTGGTGACATAACGAGCATATCACAGTATATTCTGATGAATCATGAGAAAAAATAAAATCAATAAAAGTTGATTGACTGAGTATGGAATTTACCAATATTGATGAATGATTCCGTGTAGCTAACCTTATTAATTGGATCAAGAAAAATAAAATAGATAATCCAAAATGAAAAAGTGCATGACGATATCGTTGAAGTTATGATGATTATATACGAAAAGATGGAAAACTAGATAGAGATGTTACATGGACACCAGATAATGTAGTTATTTTAAGTGCTCCAGTAGTAAAACAACTTTATTCATCAATTAAAAATAGCCAAGAATTCTTAGATTATATTAATTCAGATAGAGTATAAATATTTTTATATTATAAACAAAAAAATGGCAGAACCACAAACAAATGAATGACAAGTACAAGAGACTTTGTCGATGGAAGAATTATCAAAAAAAATTCAAGATGCAACAGAAGAATTAAATCAATTAAAGCAAGGATTGAATAATTTATCTTTAGAAGAGCAAAACAATAGATTGGCCGAGATTGAAACATCAATCTTTGATTGCTCAGAAAGTTTAGAAGAATTAGAAAATGATAATGCTACAACAATAAATCAAGAGCAATTGAATGCGTTGAAATCACAAGTTGATACTTTAAAATCAGAAAAAGAGTCCTTAAAACAGCAAATAGAGGCTCAAGTAAAAACAGAAATGGAGGCATTAACTAAGTCTGTTACTACTACACCAGCTTCTGAGCAAAATCAAGAAAATAATGAGGAAAACTATAATTGAAGAGAAAAGAAATGGTTGTGAAGACAACGAGAATGACTAACTAGTAAACAAGAATGGAAAGATCATACATGAAAAAATATTTTACGTGCATTGTGATGAGTATGAATACTATGATGAACGGCTTGGTTAGCAAAAAAGCTATTCACACCAAAAGATTATGAATCAGAAATACCATGATACTCTGA
>JAEEGF012343988.1_pt1 | contig 69971 bp, 72 predicted proteins | sample 9134171 | NCBI WGS metagenome assembly JAEEGF01 (sample SAMN16246542, study PRJNA631951) | gut metagenome | biome: gut microbiome; feature: rumen; material: AP-attached | host: Bos | place: Iran: Karaj | collected 2018-10 | reverse complement strand
CATTAGTTGGTGCATAGACTGTGTAGTGGAACTGGTTGAACAAAGAGTATGTCTTGCGGTTGGATCCTGTACCCGAAGTAGTGACGAGGTTACCACGTGTCACGATTCCGAGTTCCTGGTTTTCCTGGTTGTCCTGATGTTGTGAAGAAGAGCAGTAACCATCGGATGTGCTGATACCGAGAAGTCCACAACTTACCATCATCTTATAGAACTCGCGGAGGTCTTCATTTCCTGCAAGAATGTCAGCCACTGAATATCTGGTTCCGCTGAGGACACCATCAACGATGTAAGCACGTCCGTTCTCCATATTGTAGATTTCCTGTACGACACACGGCTCACCGTTTTCAGTCTGCCATGTTCCACTAGCGGTCATAGATCCAGCCACATTGGCAGTTCCTCCGATTTCAATGAAATTCTTTCCTTTAGTAATGATGTATTTTTTCCCGTCGTACACTTCCTCCACACCGATGATGTTGTCGAGGATGTCCTCCATACGGTTCTTGATTTGTGCGTTACCAGTACCCCCTGTGATTTGTCTTAGTCGGTCTCCGGTCTTGGTCCAATGTCCGTTCTCATCCTTCACACACGCAAAGACATCGGCATAAATCTGCTGTGCAGATGTCTTGGTCTGGTCAAAATGGAACTCCCACATCTCAGTAGTAGTTTTTCCGTAAGAAACCGGATCGACGTATGTCAGGAGTCCGTTGTTAGTCGGGATGAAGAAACTATAGGTTGACACCATGGAATTAAGATATGCCTTATAGTCGAGGTTGTCGATAGCGTTTTTGATGATATTGAGATTTTCCGTGTCGATGACGGCCGGGAAGAGCACAGATGAATAGGAAGCCGGCGCATAAACCTTATTGGTTTCATAAATCACACCATTGCATCCGAGATGTACCTTATCTATAGTTTCTCTTGTAACTCCCATCGGCTCGTTGGCATCGTTGAGAATAGTCTTGAATCTGGAAGGAACGGATGCGATGAGCGAGTTGAGCATATTGACATTGATAAGCTCAGCGAGCACAGATGTAGGTGTGTTCTCAATGGTTCCGTATGCATCCTTGATAACCTTACCACCTCCGTTGTTCCACCATTCAACCATGGCATCGTTGTTAGGTACGAGCATTACAGCCATATCCTCCATCATAGGCGTACGGTTGTTGAAGATTTCCGGAATGAAAGCGTTCCACCCCGGGTCGTACTTAAGAGAACCGGCAAAAGAATAGTCTGTACCGAATATCTGGTTGTATGCAGCGGCATCGTAAGTCTGACGGTTCTGCGCATCATATCCTGACCCTGCCGATCTGTCGGAGAAATACTTCTTAATATAGACAGAATCGACATTAGTTCCCTTGTTCTGGTTGTAAGCCAAGGTAAGCTGCTGGCTGTAGCTAGGTGCAGAGAAGCGTTCAAGAATGGAGCTATATGTGCTCAGATTGCTCTCTTTTCTTATGACCTCCGCCATGTTGTCGAGCGGCACAATCACTCTGTCAACCACATGAATGAATCCGTTCTTACAGTTTTCAGTCTCCACAATCTTTGCCTTGTTTACGTAAGTGTCGTCGGACTGACGTGTTCCAGCCGGGTCGTTGTAGAGGAAATCGATATCAGAACTTTCGATTTGCTCTGAGGTGAGGAACTTCGGTGTGAAGTGGATCATAGGGTTGGATGCAGAATTGTCCTTGAAGAGCACAATCTCGGAATGTGAGCTTCTGAGGTTGAACCATGTCTCGTTCTGTGGCAGTTCCGTTGAAGCAGTGCTGATGACCTGCACAGAGTCGTAGATAGACATTGATGATGATCTTCTGCAGACCTCACCTTTGACCGGTCCCTCCGCCGTTGAAAGCATACTGGTCGGATAGGGGTTGTCGATCATAGCAGAATTGAGCAGGAGTTTCTTCTGTGCCAACGACAACTGGTTGTAGTTTTTTACGCCCCATTCGTTGGACTTGTAGAACTCGTTGAAAGCATCGTCATTGGCAGCAAAAAGCGTTTTACTACCCGTCTTAGACAAAACCTCAGTATATCCGAGGTCATCGATTAAATGCAGTACATTTTCAAAGTTTCCCTGATCTTTCATGTAGCCATAGATAGTGTTGAGCCCGGAAGGCTGTTCAGTATCCAGGTCGTACGTATCAGAACAAGAAAACATTGTCAAGCCTGCAATACACAAGGCACTCCCAATAAGAGCTCCTTTGTACAGTCTTTTCCTTTTCGATTTGTACAACATAAAATTAGAATAGATAGTTATTATTTATTGTTTTGTTGATTGTTAATAAACCGGTGTTATCATTCTTCCATTCTGTAAATGTCAATATCCCTTTCTTTAAAGTCAGTATTCATTAGGTGCATAAATACCCATAATATCTTGCAAAGAAACAAAATTTTTCGACACAAAACAAATTTTAAGATACAAGAATGCAATAACTCTTAATTTTTAACAAAAAATGTTACATTTTTAAAAAAGCATTACGGTTTGCAGTCCAAAAAGACAAACCGTAATGCTAGTAAATAATACATATTTATAGTAGTAAAAGCTCCTTATTGTTTTGATTTCTTTGCCCAATAAGTGGTTGTGGGGGAAGGGTATCCTGCAAATACGATAGTGGATGTCCTTTTTGTTGATTCCCAGTCGAGCTCACGTGCCACGTTCACAGTGAATGCCGTACCTCCCGATGGTGTAATTTTCATGGTGTTGTTTTTGGGGTCGAAAGTTCCATTTCCGTTGACAGCACCTTTGAGCACCACCCTGTTTTTACCAACCTCGGTAGTGAGGGGTGATGGCGTGATGTTAAGGCTAACTGATTTCTTCTGGTTTCCATACGAATATGCGAGGTTGATAAGTTCCCATTCTCCGACCAGGTCGTCGCGTGATATTGGAGCGTCGATAACCCCTCCATATCTTTCCGGGGAGACAACCGGCCATCCGTCAGCAGTCCAGTAAATACGTCTGACATGTCCCATCATGATGGCATTCGCAGCCCAGTCGGGGTTGACGGAGTAATCATTCGGTTTTCTGCCCTGTGATGAGAAGAACCAGTTTCCCATCCCGTCTTCCCATACGGCACAGTGGCTGATTCCGACCCATCCGTCGTGTTCGAGGCTACTGTTGAACTGATAAGGGTGTGTGATAATCGGGAAGGCATCTCCTCCCGTAGTAGTAACATTCTTTCCGTCCATACCAGTGAATGGTCCGTTGACATATTTTGACCTGACCACTCTCGTGTTGTAAGGCACATCAAGCCCGTCGTAGGCGAGGAAGAGATAATAATAGTCTGTTTTCGGGTTATAGACAATTTCTGCGCCCTCGCTACCCTGCCATCTGCTGGACTTGTTTCTGGTAGCGATGAGTTTTCCGTATGTTGTGGTTTGTCCGGTCCCGATATTCCACGGGTCTCCAACAGGTGTTTTTGTGAATCCCGTCTCGGGGTCGAGCTGAATGGCTGCGATTCCGCTGTGCCATGACCCGTAGATGAGCCAGTGCTCGCCAGTCGGTGTGATAATGAAAGAGGGGTCGATGGCATTGAACCTTGCGTAGGCGTTGTAGTCGGAAGTGCTGCTTCTAGCATAAGCCGTTTTACTTTTATCGGATGCCGAGCAAAGTACCCCGCCTTTATCCGTCCATTTCCCTGAAGCAGGGTTATCGGTCTCCGCAAGTCCGATCCATGCAGGCTCCTCCCAGCTCCCGTCGAATTCAGCAGAACCGGTTTTGATGTGATTTCCGATGACAACACTGTAGTACATTCTATAGAGGTTGTCGTTCACTTTACGCATACATGGTGCCCAGTATCCAAGTCCTGTGAGGCTTGTGAGCTTACTCAGCCCTCTTCTCTCTCTGACGGCATTAACAGAATCGAGCAGCCAAACAGGTCCAGATTCGGGCAGGACCATTGAATTATTGTAATTGCTTGCAGGCTCCCATCTGATGAGGTCCTTGGACCTTCTGACATAGAAATGTCCCTTTCCCGCCTGTGGATTTCCGAATCCCGCATCGGTCTGCGACATATAGAAATACCCGTCTGCCGCTTTCATGACAGTCGGGTCATGGACGTTTGCGAGCTGCCAGTTATTTCTGGTAGTCCACCCGGAAATGTTTCTGTAATCATCTGCGTATGTGGGATAATAAGCAGAGAATTTCTTGTCGCGATAATCGAGATATGCTCTCATAAGAGAATCCGGTGCCTGAAAATAAATGCTGTCGAGCTGCCTTATGAGATAATTGTCGTTGAGCCCGTCGTTTCTGACGATTTTCAAAGAATCATTTCTTCCGGCGAGAGTCTGAAGCGAGGTCTGATATTTTGAAATCAGGATATCCTTCACATAGTCAAACTTATATACCACCACATTGTGGTCAGCAGCAACATCCACATAAATATTCCGGGGCAGTGCAGCTCCTGCGATATAAACCGGTGTTCCCGCCATGATGTTGATGATGTTGACGACATCAGAGATATCCACGCTGTAATCAGAATTCACGTCGCACAGTCTTTTCTGGTATGATGAATTACCAGCCATGTAGTTGATGATAGCCACAACGTCGGAGATATCGACCGCTCCGTCGCTATTGACATCTCCAGCCAGACAGGTCTGCTTATCAAAAAGAATGATTTTCATTCCCTTGAGATTAAAATCCGCCGTTGTTCCGTCAGCGTAGTGTGCGCACATATAATTCTCATAGGATGAAGTTCCGTCTCCGTCGAGGTCTTCCCTAGCCTGTCTGAAGCTTAGACACCTGAGATCCGCATATCCCACAGCGGTATATTTACCAACGCTATCAACCAGATAAAGCTCGTAGTTGTCTTCATCTTCAGCCCATGCCGGGAAAGCCACAACTGCAAGCAACATTATCATCAAGAATCTTTTCATTCGTTTCATCAGTTTAATATTTCGCAATGATTATGATGAGTGGTTCTAACAATTCTGTTTTTAAAGTATAATTCTAATGGATATTTATTTCAATAGTTCTATCATTACGGCCATGACCAACCTCCTTCGATAGTGAATGTGACCTTCAGGTTAACCGCCTTAGCAGTTGGATGATGTCTGTACTGCATCGTTACTGTATGCACATCTCCCCCCCTGCAGTTATTGGGATGACATCCGCAAGCCATGTTGAACAGTTCATCCGACTCGATATATACATGACCGTTTGCCCATTGATTCGTGTCCCCATTCTGGTCGAACCAAGCCCCATATTCCTTAGCCGCCGTGTTGTTTCCCACTGTTCCGTCGGAATTGAGCGGCAGCAGCTCAAGTGTTTTCTTAGAGAGATTTTCGGCATCATCTCCAATGAGATCTGCAATTTCCTCGGGATCCACTTCGACAGAAACATATTGGCTATATCCTCTGGAGAACTGAAGTGTGTAGGCTTTCTCTATCGTCCCTGCAACAGTGTAGTCATCTGGAATAATGATGATGTCGTCATCGTCGGGCTCGGGGTACGCCTCGATGATGGGGTTAAGGTAATTGAGTCTGTTTCGCAGCCACCGCATCATCTTCTTTATTTCGGTGTCAAAGTCAAATCCTTTGAGAGGCCATCTATCTGTCTCACGGGTTATAGGTGTCGTATATCCAGTTGTTTGTTTTGCCTGAAGTTCATGCAGTGCGTCAATGTAAGGCTGTGTCTCATTCCAGTTCCGGATATAGATAGAGTCTGCGACCTGATTCCAAAGTTCTTTGTAACGTTTAACGAACATTCCACTTCCGAACATATCGGTAAAAAACTTCGGACACTGGTAGTTTCCGTTTCTGTCGTAAGGTCTGGTTCCGAGTAGGGTCTCCCGATAATCAGTAAAGAAGGTATGCCCTGTGTACATGTCACTCCAGTTGAAGTCGAACCCCGCATCCCAGTCCCATGCTGGTCCGAAGGTGAATTTTCCACCTTTGTCTCGGAAGAGGAAGACACTTCTTGGAGCTGAGAGCTCCACATTATAGACAAATTCCTGTAACTGTATCATGCGGATATAGGAGTCAATATCCATAAGAGAGTCCACCAATTTATAATTGTGAGCCTTGATGGCGTTTTCCAGCACAGCAAATTCATCTCTGACTTCATCCAACTCTTCTCCACTGAGGTTTTTCGGGTTTTTCACCTGCATGGGCATGTCATAAACTTTGGTGTAGAAATTGTTGTCGTTGGGGCTATAATGAGGTCCGTCATCTACATCCAGGGTAAGTAGGAGTCCTTCCTCTTCGTTGATTGCCACCCTGTTTCCTCCCACTTCGACCTGTTCCGCCACCTGATAGACACCCCTGTATTCCCCGTTTATGAACAATTCGGCAAAGCGTACAGGTGTGGTGAACGGTATTCCCATCCACTGTGCCGTGATGTTGGTATATACATTCATCATTTTCGTGACATCACGATAGTTGGCAAGCAGTACCCAGTCTTTATTTTTTTTGATGCCAAACATTTTCGATGAGACATCGAATTTGATGCGGTAAGGCTTCTTGGGATACCATTCCCAAGTGGAGTTGCCCCGTCCTCTGATTTGCCCAGGCAAAGAGTTGTCGGGGTATTCGCCCATGGCATCAACAGAGATATAACAGTGCTTATATTCTTCTTTCGATTGAATGTCTGCTCCATCATCTGTAGTAATATAGATGGCAAAAACCTTATATTTGTTTTTCCCCCATTCCTGAAGTTCATCAGAGAGTGTAATTCCGTTAGATACAGCCGTCCAATTGTTCTGTTTTTCGAGAAAGAACGGCACAACGATGCTGTCAGCATCGATGAGGTGTGCATTAATGTTTGTATTGTCTTTGTTGAAGTCAAAGAAACTGACATGTTGGAAATTGACGGGAAAAAGCCATTCATGCTCATCGTAGTCGATATGCATCTGATACCAGTTTTGAGCATTCATGTTAGAAAAAAAGCTCAAAAAGAATAGCGTGAAAAGTCCAAAAACACGATTCACAATAGTCGTTGCATTTAGTTAGGATTCAGAAATAATTGTGTATCTGTAGTCTGTAGTTATATATTAAATGCAAACTTACAAAAAAATAGCCAAGAAACGAAAAAATAAAGGTAAAAAAAGCGAAAACCGCGAATTCTTTTCAGAAAACGCGGTTTTTGCATTATGGTATAAGTACTGTAAATACAAAACTTATTCAGCAGCCTCCTCTGTTGCCTTATCCTCAGCTTTTGGTTCTTCAGCCTTAGGGGCAGGTTCTTCAGTCTTAGCTTCTTCTTTATTTTCAGCAGGAGCCTCAGTCTTAGTTGCTGCAGTTTTTTTTGAAGAACGGCGTGTACGCTTTTTCTTTGTCTCCTTAGCCATGTTCTCATCGAAGTCAACGAGTTCGATAAAAGCCATATCAGCAGCATCACCATATCGTTTACCCAGTTTGATGATTCTGGTGTAACCTCCAGGTCTCTCTGCCACTTTCTCAGCAATAGGTCCGAAGAGCTCGATGATAGCTTCTTTGCGCTGTAAATAGCTGAAAACAACACGTCTGGAATTAGTGGAGTCTTCTTTAGTCTTATTAATCAGAGGCTCCACATACTTACGTAGTTCTTTCGCCTTCTGCAAGGTCGTAGTAATTCTTTTGTGCTCAATGAGAGAAATCGCCATATTAGCCAACATAGCCTTTCTGTGAGATGCCTTACGACCGAGATGATTGAATTTCTTATTATGTCTCATCTGTTTTTAATCTTTGTCTAATTTATACTTGGAAATATCTGTTCCGAACTGCAAGCTCATATTTTCAAGCAGTTCATCAAGCTCGGTAAGTGATTTTTTACCAAAGTTGCGGAACTTGAGCAAATCTGTCTTGTTAAATTGCACCAAATCGCCTAATGTTTCCACACCTGCCGCCTTCAGACAATTGAGAGCACGAACAGATAGGTCCATATCGACAAGTTTGGTCTTGAGCAACTGTCTCATACGCAGAATCTCCTCGTCAAATTCCTCATTATGCTCAAAATCATTATTCTCAAGAGTGATTTTCTCATCTGAGAAGAGCATAAAGTGGTAAATGAGAATTTTAGCTGCCTCTTTAAGTGCTTCCTTAGGATGAATAGATCCATCGGTAGTGATTTCGAGAATGAGCTTCTCGTAGTCGGTTTTCTGTGCTACTCGATAATTCTCAACAGCGAATTTGACATTTCTGATAGGCGTATAGATAGAATCGATAGCCAACTGGTTGACTTCTTTGCAGAAATCACGGTTTTCGTCGGCCGGTACATATCCTCTACCTTTGTTGATAGTGAGTTCAATGTCAAGAGTTGCTCGCGGATCTAAATGGCAAATAACCAAATCTGCATTTAACACTTCAAATCCACTGAGATAATTCTGAATATCTCCAGCCTTGAACTCTGTTGCGTTAGCAATGGAAATAGCGACCTTTTCAGTATCTTCTCCATCTATAGCCTGCCTAAATCTCACTTGTTTGAGATTGAGGAAAATATTGGTAACGTCTTCCTTGACTCCGGGAACAGTTTGGAATTCATGCTCAACTCCGCTGATTCTAACGGTGTTGATAGCAAATCCTTCGAGAGATGACAAAAGGATTCTCCGCAGTGCATTTCCCACGGTGATTCCGAAGCCAGGCTCCAGCGGTCTGAACTCGAACTTCCCAAAAGTATTGGTTGAGTCCAACATTATAACTTTTTCTGGTTTTTGAAATGCTAATACTGCCATTGTGATTATGATTTATTTAGAATACAACTCGACTATCTTCTGCTCTTTGATATTCTCTGGGATGTCAGCTCTTTCTGGTAAATGCAGCAGTTTTCCTCCCATCAGGTTCTGATCCCATTCAATCCAAGGATATTTGCTATGATTGAATCCAGCCAGTGCATTGTTGATAACCTCCAATGACTTAGATTTCTCTCTCACCGCAATGATTTGTCCTGTTTTGACGGTAAATGAGGGGATGTTAACCACTTGTCCATCGACAGTGATATGTCTATGGCTGACAAGCTGTCTAGCAGCAGCTCTTGTAGGTGCCATACCCAATCTGTAAACCATATTGTCGAGTCTGGCCTCAAGAAGTTGGAGTAGTACCTCACCAGTAACTCCGTCTTTAGCCGATGCTTTCTCGAAGAGATTACGGAACTGTCTTTCAAGTACTCCGTAAGTGTATTTAGCTTTCTGCTTCTCGGCAAGCATCAAACCATACTCAGTTTGTTTTCTTCTCCGGTTATTTCCATGCTGTCCAGGTGGGAAATTGCGTTTAAGCACTTTTCCTGAACCGAAAATATCCTCACCGAACCTACGTGAGATTCTTGTTTTAGGGCCAATATATCTTGCCATAAAATTTATTTTTTTCGACAAGAAGAATCAAAGCAGCCGCGGCTGTAGAAAGGAAAGATACAGCCAAATCATGAAATCTTCTTGTCCAGATAAATAATTAAACTCTTCTTCTTTTAGGTGGCCTACATCCATTGTGTGGAAGCGGTGTCACATCAACAATTTCAGTTACCTCGATACCCGCACCGTGCACACCACGAATAGCAGCTTCTCTTCCGTTTCCAGGTCCTTTGACATAGGCAACGACCTTTCTGAGTCCGAGGTCGTATGCTACTTTGGCACAGTCCTGTGCAGCCATTTGAGCAGCGTAGGGTGTATTCTTTTTAGATCCTCTGAAACCCATTTTTCCAGCCGATGACCATGCAATAGCCTGTCCTTCGCTGTTGGCTAGTGTGACGATAATGTTATTAAACGATGAGTGGACATGCAGCTGCCCCTGTGCGCTGATTTTAACCACTCTCTTCTTAGCAGGGGTTGATTTTTTTGCCATATCCGTTAATTATTTAGTAGCCTTTTTCTTATTAGCGACAGTCTTCTTCTTACCTTTTCTGGTACGAGCATTATTTTTAGTGCTCTGTCCTCTTACAGGTAGTCCAAGACGGTGTCTGATACCACGATAGCATCCGATATCCATAAGACGCTTGATGTTGAGCTGTATTTCTGACCTTAGGTCACCCTCGACCTTGTATTCAGCAGAAATAACGGAACGAATTTTTCCAGCCTGCTCGTCGGTCCAGTCTTTGACTTTAATATCTTTATCCACTCCAGCCTTCTCAAGGATTTTGGCTGAGCTGCTGCGTCCGATACCAAAGATGTATGTCAACGCAATTTCTCCTCTCTTATTTTGTGGGAGGTCCACACCAACAATTCTTATTGCCATATATTCAAATATTTATTTAACAACAGAATTAACCCTGACGAACCTTGAATTTAGGGTTCTTCTTGTTTATTACAAACAAACGTCCCTTACGTCTAACGATCACGCAGTCAGGTGTACGTTTTTTCAAAGATGCTTTAGTTTTCATATAAGCGAATTTTGTCGTTAAGAAATGAACAGATTTCTTTACTTGTATCTAAAAACGATTCTCCCTTTAGAGAGGTCGTATGGCGACATTTCAACCTTTATTTTGTCGCCTGGAAGAATTTTAATGTAGTGCATTCTCATTTTACCGGAGATATGAGCAATGATAGTATGTCCATTCTCGAGTTCAACTCTGAACATGGCATTTGAGAGAGCTTCCACAATTTTTCCGTCTTGTTCAATAGCGGATTGTTTAGCCATAATTTTAAATAGATTTTTCTCTTAATACTTGTTCAATAAATTCAAACGATGAGAGAATATCAGCTTTTCCTTTGCGAACGCAAACAGTATGCTCGAAATGTGCAGCCGGTTTATGGTCTCTAGTGTGCACAGTCCATTTATCTTCGTCGAGATAGATTTTATGGTCGCCCATAGTAATCATGGGTTCGATAGCAATACAGAGTCCACTTTTAAGTAATAGTCCGTTACCTCTTTTCCCATAGTTAGGAACTTGTGGTTCCTCGTGCATATCCTTTCCAATGCCATGTCCGACAAACTCTCTTACAACACCGTATCCGTTTTTGGTACAATGTTGTTGAACTGCGTAGGAAACATCTCCCAGTCTATGTCCAACGACAGCCTGCTCAATTCCCATGTAAAGAGCTTCTTTCGTGGTGACGAGCAGCTTGTGTACCTGTGTGTCAACTTCGCCCACTTCGAACGTGTAGCAAGAGTCTCCACAGAATCCGTTGAGCTTAGTTCCGCAGTCAATAGAGACGATATCTCCTTCTTTGAGTGGCTTGTCGTCTGGTACTCCGTGAACAACTTGTTCATTCACAGAAGTGCAGATGCTGGCCGGAAAAGGTTGTCCATAAGGGTTTGGAAATCCTTTGAAAGTAGGGATTGCTCCATGATCCCTTATGAACTGTTCTGCAATGGTGTCCAACTGTCGTGTAGTGACTCCTGGCTTAATGATTTTAGCCATTTCGGCCAGGGTTCTAGCCACTAACAGATTGGCCTCCCTGAGGAGTTCCACCTCATCGTCGGTTTTAAGATAAATCATCTTTTAAAATGGCTCCATTAATGTGAACCACGGATTCTTCCTGTATCGAGAATACCATCGTAATGTCTCATGAGCAGGTGAGTCTCGATTTGCTGTAAAGTGTCGAGCACAACACCAACAAGGATGAGAAGCGACGTACCTCCGAAGAATCTAGCAAATCCCTGCTGCACACCAAACATGCCGGCGAAGACAGGCAGTATAGCTATAAATGCAAGGAAAAGAGATCCTGGCAGTGTGATTTTAGACATGATTTTATCCAAGAATTCAGCAGTGCTCTTTCCAGGCTTGACTCCAGGGATGAATCCGTTGTTACGCTTCATATCTTCCGCCATCTGCGTGGGGTTGATTGTCAGCGCAGTGTAAAGGTAAGTGAACAAAATGATCAACAGAGCGAAAATCAAATTGTAGAGCCAACTGCTAGGGTCGCTAAGAAGTCTGACTCCAGTGCTTTCCTTACCTCCGACGAGACCTCCGATGAACATAGGAATGAACATGATGGCCTGAGCGAAAATGATAGGCATCACATTTGCCGCATAAGGTTTAAGGGGAATATACTGCCTTGCCCCACCATACTGTCTGTTTCCTACCACTCTTTTAGCATACTGCACTGGTACTCTCCTGACACCTTGTACAAGCATGATAGCAGCTGCGATAACCGCAAACCAGACGACGATTTCAATAAGGAACATGACAAGTCCTCCTTGTCCCTGTGAGCTGGTTCTGGCGGTGAATTCCTGAACGAATGCTTGTGGGAAGTCAGCAATGATACCAATCATAATGATGATGGAAATACCGTTTCCGATGCCCTTGTCAGTGATACGTTCTCCAAGCCATAGGACGAACATACTACCCGCAGCCATTATGATGGTTGACGTGATGGAGAACATAGTCCAATCGACTCCCTCATAAAGTGCCTGTGTTCCTACCTGCATGTTGAGGTTAAGCAAATAAGAAGGTCCTTGTACAAGGAGAATCAGAACAGTGAGATAGCGCGTGTATTGGTTGATTTTCCTTCGTCCGCTTTCCCCTTCTCGTTGCATTTTCTGGAAATAAGGCACCACGAGTCCTAGAAGTTGCATAACGATAGAAGCCGAGATATAAGGCATGATACCAAGTCCAAAGATAGACGCTTTCTCAAAAGCTCCACCAGTGAACATATTAAGCAATGCCATTAGTCCCTCACTTGTCTGATTATGCATAGCTTCCTTGATGGCATTTCTGTCGACACCAGGCAGCACAATTTGACATCCGAAGAGATACACGGCAGTAAGCCCAAGTGTGATGAGCAGCCTGGTTCTAAGCTCCTCGATATGCCAAATATTCGTGATAGTCTTAATTAATTTTAATTCACTAAACTTTTTCATTGTTCCAGCGTTTTACAACTTTACAGCGTTACCTCCCTTTTCAGTAATTGCAGCTTCAGCTGTCTTTGAGAAAGCATGAGCCACGACCTCGATTTTGGAAGTGAGCTCACCGTTTCCAAGAACCTTGACAAGCTGGTGCTTGTTGATGTATCCTGCTGCAATCAAGTCTTCTATGGTGACACGCTCTAGATTCTTGGCGTCGGCAAGAGCCTGAATAGTCGAAAGGTTGATGGCTTTATATTCCACCCTGTTGATGTTCTTGAATCCGAACTTAGGAACCCTTCTCTGAAGCGGCATCTGTCCACCTTCGAAACCGATTTTTTTTGAGTAACCGGAACGCGCCTTCGCACCCTTATGTCCGCGTGTTGAAGTACGGCCTTTCCCTGATCCGTATCCTCTTCCGACGCGTTTGCTGTTGTGCGTAGAACCTTCAGCTGGTTTTAAATTATATAATTCCATTTGTATAAAATTTACACGTTAAAACTAGATACTAAACACTGATCAGTCGATAATCTGTACGAGGTGCTGCACTTTCCTGATCATACCTCTGAGTGTAGGTGTGTCTTCTCTCTCAACGACCTTGTTGATTTTATTGAGTCCGAGAGAGTCGAGTGTTCTTTTTTGGTCGATAGGCCTGTTGTTGCGGCTTTTCACCTGTTTGATTTTGATAGTTGCCATAAGTAGTCCTCCTTCTTATCCATTGAAAACTTTAGTAAGACTAATTCCTCTGTCGTTAGCTACCGCCTTAGGATCCCTCATATTAGCCAGTGTCTGGATAGTTGCCTTCACAAGGTTGTGTGGGTTTGATGATCCTTTAGACTTTGCCAGGACATCAGTGATGCCGACGCTTTCAAAAACTTGACGCATTGCACCTCCCGCAACAACTCCTGTACCTTCTGCAGCCGGCATGATGAGAACTTTAGCTCCTCCAAATTTGCCGTAAGCCTCGTGTGGCACAGAACCGTTGATGATAGGGACTCTGACTAGATTTTTCTTAGCAGATTCGACACCTTTCTCGATAGCGGCAGTAACTTCCCCGGCTTTACCGAGTCCGTATCCAACGATCCCTTTTCCGTCTCCAACGACGACAATAGCTGCGAAAGTGAAAGTTCTACCACCCTTTGTTACTTTAGTAACACGATTAATAGCAACCAATCGATCTTTAAGTTCGATATCGTTTCCTTTTTTTACTCTATTAACCATAATTCCATTTAAAATTTAAGTCCTGCCTTACGGGCAGCTTCCGCCACCTCTTTAATTCTACCATGATAAAGGTAACCATTACGGTCGAATACCACAGAATTGATACCGGCCTTGATTGCCTTTTCAGCAATTAACTCACCCACTTTAGCAGCCTGCTCACACTTAGGCATCTTTTCAAGATCAAGTGAGTTAGCAGCTACAAGTGTTTTGGCAGCGTCATCGTCGATAATCTGCACGTAGATCTGCTTATTGCTTCTGAAGACAGACATACGTGGACGGTCAGCAGTACCAGAAATCTTATTACGTACTCTATATTTGATTTTAATACGTCTTTCTATCTTTGTAATCATAACACGTACTATATTAAATTATTTTGCACTAGCTGACTTACCCGACTTTCTTCTGACAACCTCGCCCTGGAATCTTATACCTTTTCCCTTGTATGGCTCAGGCTTTCTGAAAGAACGGATTTTTGCGCAGACCTGTCCGAGCAGCTGCTTGTCGCATGACTCGAGCATGATGAGCGGGTCTTGATTTCTCTCTGATTTAGTTTCCACTTTAACTTCATCAGGCACGACAAAAACAATGGCGTGTGAATATCCAAGTGCAAACTCCAGCACATTTCCCTGATTGCTTACGCGGTATCCTACTCCGACGAGCTGCAGGGTTTTCTTGTAACCTTCCGACACACCTACGACCATGTTGTTGACGAGTGATCTGTAGAGTCCGTGGAACGCATGACGCTGTTTCACGTTGTCGGTCATCATTTCGGTGTTTTCCTCAAGAGTGAGAGTTCCGTCTTCAACATTAAGTTTGATAGCCGGGTTCACATACTGTGAGAGTTCTCCTTTAGGTCCTTTCACAGTGACAATGTCATCCTTATGAGTGATAGTAACTCCAGCAGGAATATTAATAGGCAATTTACCAATTCTAGACATTTGTTATCCTCCTTCTTGATTAATAGACATAGCAAAGCACCTCACCTCCGATTTTGAGTTCGGCAGCTTCCTTGTCTGTCATTACACCTTTGGACGTGGACAGAATAGCAATGCCCAATCCATTAATAACTCTTGGCATGTCCTTGTATCCGGTATATTTCCTAAGTCCCGGACGAGACACCCTCTTTAAGCACTTGATAGCGCTTGCTTTAGTGGCTGCATCGTACTTCAACGCAATCTTGATGGCCCCCTGTGGTCCTTCCTCGATAAATTTGTAGTTGAGTACATAGCCTTTGTCGAAGAGAATCTTAGTGATTTCCTTCTTCAAGTTAGACGCAGGAATTTCGACGACCTTATGCTTGGCCATGATAGCATTCCTCAAACGCGTCAGATAATCTGCTATAGGATCTGTCATAATTAGATTAAATTAATCGGGCTTTCCCGACAATATTTAACAAATAATAAAAAAGTAGTTCTGATTATTACCAGCTTGCCTTCTTAACTCCCGGAATAAGTCCGGCTGATGCCATTTCACGGAACTGGATACGTGATATACCGAACTGACGGATATATCCTCTAGGTCTTCCGGTGATTTTGCATCTGTTGTGTAGGCGAATAGGGTTAGCGTTCGCAGGGATGGCCTGCAGTTTCCTTGCTGCCTCGTAAGCTTCCTCGGGTGTTCCGGTAGCAACGATTTTCTTGAGAGCCGCTCTTTTAGCGGCATACTTAGCGCAAAGTTTAGCACGCTTTACCTCACGGGCTTTCATTGATTCTTTTGCCATATCAGTTTATTTTTTTGCGTCCTTAAAAGGAAGTCCGAAAGCCTTGAGGAGTGCATATCCCTCTTCGTCGGTCTTCGCTGATGTTACAAACGTTATGTTCATACCCTGAATTTTATCAACTTGGTCGATGTTGATTTCCGGGAATATGATTTGCTCTTGAATACCGAGTGTGTAGTTACCTCTTCCATCAAGCTTAGACTCAATGCCCTTGAAGTCTCTGATACGTGGCAGAGAAACTCTGACAAGCCTTTCGAGGAACTCATACATTCTCTGTCTTCTGAGAGTAACCATAACTCCGATAGGCATTTTCTTACGTAGTCTGAAATTGGAAATATCCTTTTTCGAGAGAGTGACCACCGGTTTCTGTCCGGTGATTTGTGCGATTTCGTTGACTGCCACCTCAATGATTTTCTTATCAGCAGTAGCAGCACCTAAACCTTGGTTCACAACGATCTTCTTCAACACAGGAATCTGCATAGGAGAAGAATAGTTGAATTGTTTCATCAATGCCGGTGCGATTTTGTCGGCATACACATTCTTTAAATTTGCAGTATTAGCCATTATAACTCCTCTCCTGATTTTTTAGCGTAACGAACTAATTTCCCATTGGCTCCGATTCGTCTTCCAATTCTAGTAGCCTCTCCAGTCTTCGGGTCAACCGGGTTGAGGTTAGAGATATGTATCGGTGCCTCTTTCTTAATGATTCCCCCTTGGGGGTGCTGTGCGCTGGGCTTGGTGCTCTTAGAGACCATATTGACGCCCTCGACGATGGCCCGTTGTTTTTTCACCAGAACAGCCAGTACTTTCCCTTTCTGTCCTTTGCTGTTGCCGGCATTGACAACGACCATGTCACCTTTCTTGATATGTAACTTACTCATTAGTTTACTTCTTTTTTTTATTAAAGAACTTCGGTAGCCAAAGAAACGACCTTCGTAGCAGCAGGAATATTGACAGCACGCAATTCACGTGCCACAGGTCCGAATACACGGCTTCCTCTTGGTTCACCTGCGTTGCTGAGCAGTACGCATGCATTGTCATCGAATCTGATGTATGATCCGTCTGGTCGTCTCACTTCTTTTTTAGTCCTGACGATAAGAGCCTTGGACACTGTCCCCTTCTTGATTTCAGAAGTAGGGATTGCACTTTTCACTGTAACAACGATGACATCGCCCACAGTCGCATATCTGCGTTTAGTGCCACCGAGCACACGGATGCAGAGAACTTCTCTTGCTCCGCTGTTGTCGGCAACTGTCAATCTAGTTTCTGTTTGTATCATAATTACTTAGCTCTTTCTACAATTCTTACTAATCTCCATCTCTTAGTTTTGCTCAACGGTCTGGTTTCCATGATGAGCACAGTGTCTCCGACATGTGATTCTTGGTTTTCGTCGTGAGCATGGTATTTCTTTGTCTTGCTGACAAACTTACCATAAATGGGGTGCTTCTCTTTAAATTTGGATGCAACGACGATAGTTTTTTGCATTTTGTCGCTAACAACAACACCCGTTCTTTGTTTTCTTAGATTTCTTCCTTCCATTTCGGTTATTTATTTGTTTGTCTGGCATGAAGCTCACACTTCATACGTGCAATATCACGGCGCAATTTCTTGATCTGTGAGTTATCCTCGAGTGGATTGATGGTGTGGTTGAACTTCATGTTCGCATAGTTAGCGGTTTCCGTCTCGATTCTTTCCTCGAGTTCTGGAGTTGTGAGTTCTCTGATTTCTGAAATTTTCATAATAATCAAGCGTTTTGGTCGTAATCACGTCTAACAATAAACTTTGTAGTAGTAGGCAGCTTTTGTGCTCCTAGTCTGAGTGCTTCCTTAGCGATGTCGTATGGTACTCCTTCGACTTCAAAAAGGATACGTCCTGGCTTAGCTGGGAAAACATACTTGTAGGGGTCTCCCTTACCTTTACCCATACGCACGTCGGCAGGTTTCTTAGTGATAGGTTTGTCCGGGAAGATACGGATCCACACTTGTCCCTGACGTTGCATGTAACGTGTAATAGCGACACGTGCAGCTTCAATTTGCGCAGCGCTGATCCATCTTTCCTGTAGCGCCTTGATGCCGAATGATCCGAAAGCGAGCTCTGTCCCACGGTGTGCGACCCCTCTCCACCTTCCGCGTCCTTTTTGGGGTCTTCTGTATTTTTGTCTTTTTGGCTGTAGCATAATTCAAACTCTGATTAGCGGTTGTTTTTTCTGTTTCTGAATCTCTTACCACCGGCATTTGGTCTTCCTCCGTCTTTCTGCTGACTGTAGTTAGGTGCCAAGTCTTTCTTTCCGAAGATTTCCCCACGGCAGATCCACACCTTGATACCCAGGAGTCCCACTTTAGTGAGCGCTTCAGCGAGGCAGTAGTCGATGTCCGCTCTTAATGTGTGGAGAGGTGTACGTCCTTCCTTGTACATTTCAGACCGAGACATTTCGGCTCCGTTAAGACGTCCAGAAATCTGGACCTTGATACCTTCTGCTCCATTGTGCATGGCATTGCTTATGGCAGTTTTGATAGCTCTTCTGTATGCCATCTTGCCTTCAATCTGTTTAGCGATGTTGTTAGCAACGATAGTAGCGTCGAGGTCGGGCTTTTTGATTTCGTAGATATTAATCTGGATGTCCTTGTCTGTGATTTTCTTAAGCTCTTCCTTGAGTACATTGACTTTCTCGCCTTTCGCTCCGATAATCATTCCCGGTCTAGCAGTGCAGATGGTGATAGTGACCATCTTGAGTGTCCTTTCGATGACGATTTTTGAGATGCTGGCGTTAGCAAGTCTAGCGTTGAGGTATTTTCGTATTTTATTATCTTCGAGGATATTGTCTCCGAAGTTTTTACCTCCGAACCAGTTTGAGTCCCAACCCTTCACGATGCCGAGACGGTTGCTTATTGGATTACATTTCTGTCCCATAATTATTCTTGCTCATTAGTTTTGGCGTCCACGAACACAGTGACATGGTTAGAACGCTTACGAATTCTATAACCTCTTCCCTGTGGTGCAGGGCGCATACGTTTAAGAGTCTGACCTTCGTCGACAAAAATCCTTGAGATATAAAGTTCATCGTCGTCAGCCTTTCTGTTGTTTTTCTGTTCCCAGTTGGCAATCGCAGACTTTAGAACTTTCTCAACGTCTCTAGACGCATGTTTAGTGACGAACTTAAGAGTAGCGAGTGCCTTGTTTACCTCCATTCCACGCACTAAGTCGACGACATAGCGCATTTTCCGTGGTGAGCTTGGTATATCTCGGAGAGTGGCGAAATATATGTTCTTCTTGGCCTCTTTAATGTTCTCGGCCATTTTTCTTTTTCTTGCTCCCATTATTAATTACTTGGTTTTAGTGCCTGTTCACTTTTTCTTGTTTCCGGCATGTCCTCTGAAGGTTCTGGTAAGTGCGAACTCTCCGAGTTTATGTCCGACCATGTTCTCAGTGATATATACAGGAATGAATTTATTACCGTTATGAACTGCAATAGTGTGTCCAACGAAGTCCGGTGAAATCATAGAAGCCCTAGCCCATGTTTTGATGACGGTTTTTTTCCCGCTCTCATTCATTTCGAGCACTTTTTTCTCGAGCTTGACATTGATATACGGACCTTTTTTTAATGAACGACTCATATATTCTACTTAGTTAACTAGTTACTTTTTACGTCTTTCAATAATATACTTGTTAGAGTGCTTCTTCGGTGAGCGTGTCTTCAAGCCCTTAGCGTAAAGTCCGTTCCGAGAGCGCGGGTGTCCACCGGTCTGACGTCCTTCACCACCACCCATAGGATGGTCGTGCGGGTTCATGACAACACCTCTGTTGTGAGGTCTTCTTCCGAGCCATCTTGATCGTCCGGCCTTACCTGATGATTCAAGAGCATGGTCGGAGTTGCTGACGCTACCGATAGTAGCTCTGCAAACAGAGTGTATCTTTCTGATTTCTCCTGAAGGCAGCTTAATGACGCAGAAATCCCCTTCACGTGAAGTCAACTGAGCGAAATTACCTGCCGACCTAACCATCTTGGCCCCTTGCCCTGGTCTTAGCTCGATGTTGTGGATGACAGTTCCGACAGGAATGTTTTTGAGAGGGAGAGTGTTGCCGAGGTCTGGTGCTGCATCCGCACCCGACATGATTGTAACACCCACTTGCAGTCCATTTGGAGCAACGATATATCGTTTTTCTCCGTCAGCATAGAAAAGAAGCGCGATACGAGCCGATCTGTTAGGGTCGTACTCAATCGTCTTAACTACTGCTGGTATTCCATCTTTGTCTCTCTTGAAATCGATTACACGGTAGAGTCTTTTGTGGCCACCACCTCTGTATCTCACAGTCATACGTCCCTGGTTGTTACGTCCTCCTGTGCTTTTCTTTCCATAAGTGAGAGATTTCTCTGGTACTGATGTAGTAACATCATCGAACGTACCAATAGCTTTGTGTCTTTGACCTGGAGTTGTAGGTCTGAATTTACGAATACCCATTTTACTTATTAAATGTTACTATAGAAATCGATAGTTTCGCCTTCCTGAAGAGTGACGATAGCCTTCTTGAAGGCATTAGTCCTTCCCGTGATGACGCCAGAGCGTGTATAGCGTCTTTTTGTTTTTCCGTTGTAACGGATGGTGTTGACGGAAACTACATTTACATTAAACTTTTGTTCAATCTCTTTCTTAATCTCGATTTTGTTGGCTTCTGGCTTAACGATGAATCCATAGACTTGTCTAGCTGGCTTAGTGTACTGATAAACAGTCTTAGTCTTCTTTCTCTCGCCATGCTTTTTCGACTTGACGGTATAGGATTTAGTTACCTCAACAGCTCCTTTCGTCTCGACAGTCTTTTTATTTCCTGTGGTGATTTGTTTATCCTGTGACGACTTCTCAGTGATGTCGTTCATCATCTCAGTCACCAATGGTTTAATAATATATCCCATGTTCGTACCTCCTATAATTATTCAGTTACGGATTTGCTGTCTGCTTGTCTTCCGGTTTTAGCGCAAACCAAAGACAACGCATTTTCAGTCACGACCAGGACATTCGCATTCATTACCCTATAGGTATTCAGATCAGTCGCAGTCATGACATCAACACGCTGAATATTACGAGCTGACAAATATACGTTTTTATTTACACCTGGCAAAACGAGCAAAAGTTTCTTATCGTCGATTTTAAGATTTTTTTGCATCTTTTTAAATTCTTTAGTTTTTGGAACATCGAAATCGAAGTCCTCAACTACAATGATAGCGTCTTGCAGTGCTTTATACGAGAGAGCGCTTTTACGCGCGAGTTCCTTGACTTTTTTATTGAGTTTAAAGCTATAGTCGCGAGGTTTTGGTCCGAACACTCGTCCCCCTCCTCTGAGAAGCGGAGACTTGATATCTCCTCTTCTTGCTCCACCACTACCTTTCTGTCTTATGAGCTTACGTGTGGAGCCTGCAATCTCACTTCTTTCCTTAGACTTAGCAGTACCCTGACGCTGGTCAGCGAGATACTGCTTCACAGCGAGATAGATTACATGGTCGTTAGGCTCAATGCCGAAGATGTCTTCGTTGAGCTGTACTTTTCTGCCCGTGTCCTCGCCTTTTATATTTAAAACTGCTAATTCCATTTACGCCTTAATTATTACGATTGAACCTTTAGACCCTGGCACAGATCCTTTCACGAGAAGGAGGTTGTGTTCAGGAATCACCTTAATCACTCGCAGGTTATGAGTAGTCACTCTCTCATTACCCATCTGGCCGGCCATCGGGAGGTTCTTATATACGCGCGACGGTGTGGCACATGCACCGATAGAACCTGGTGCTCTCTGACGGTCGTCCTGGCCGTGTGTAGCCTGTCCGACACCTCCAAACCCATGGCGTTTTACAACTCCGGCGAATCCCTTACCCTTAGATGTGCCGACAACGTCAACGTATGGCACATCTTCAAAGAGCTGAACGGTGATGACATCGCCCAGGTTGTACTCCTCATCAAATGTGAACTCGGCCAAGTGTCTCTTAGGCGTTGTCCCCGCCTTGGCAAAATGTCCTTTCATAGGCTTAGAGGTGTTTTTCTCCTTCGCCTCCTGGAATCCCACCTGTACGGCATTGTATCCGTCTTTCTCGGTGGTTTTCAGCTGGGTGACAACACAAGGACCTACTTCGATAACAGTGCATGGCAGATTTTTGCCCTCGGCACTGAAAACGGATGTCATTCCGATTTTCTTTCCAATTAATCCTGGCATTTCAAATTGATTTAAAAATTGATAGTTCTCTTGATTTCGTTGATTAGACTTTAATCTCCACTTCCACTCCGCTAGGCAATTCGAGCTTCATGAGGCTGTCCACTGTTTTCGGTGTAGCGTTGTAAATGTCGATAAGCCTTTTGTAAGTGCTGAGTTCAAACTGCTCACGGCTTTTCTTGTTTACGAACGTACTGCGGTTAACAGTGAAGATGCGCTTGTGTGTAGGCAGTGGAATAGGTCCACTGACAGTAGCGTCTGTAGCCTTGACGGTTTTCACGATTTTCTCTGCGGACTTGTCCACGAGATTGTGGTCGTAAGACTTGAGCTTGATACGAATTCTCTGACTCATTTTTACAGTTTTTTGATTAGTTATTGATAATTTAAACAGTCAGAGGGGTGTGCGTTAAGAGTCATACGCTAACACACATCCCTTTTCCTTCTTATTTTAATAAATCGACCCTTCCTCCGCACTCAGTGAGCACAGCCTTCGCAATGGTGTTGCTGACAGGTGCATGGTGGTCGTATTGCATCGAGCTGGTAGCCCTTCCCGATGTGATGGTTCGTAGTGTGGTTACATATCCGAACATTTCAGCGAGTGGCACCATCGCCTTTACGATAGTGGCTCCTGATCGTGTTGCTTCTGTGCCTTCCACTTGTCCACGTCTTTTGTTGAGGTCTCCGATGACATCGCCCATGTTCTCTTCCGGTGTAACCACCTCAAGTTTCATGATAGGCTCCATAAGCACGGGATTTGCCTTAGAGCAGGCGTTCTTGTAAGCCTGCATAGCAGCGATTTCGAACGACAGCTGGTCGGAATCAACTGGATGGAATGAACCGTCGAGCAATTCTACCTTCAAGCTGTCCATGGGGAATCCTCCAAGCACACCGTTCTTCATGGCGTTTGTGAATCCCTTCTGCACGGACGGAATGAACTCCTTCGGAATGTTACCTCCTTTAACGGAGTCTGAGAACTGGAGTCCTCCCTCTTTGAAGTCGTCATCGACTGGTCCGACGTTGACGATGATGTCAGCAAACTTACCACGTCCACCCGACTGCTTCTTATAAACCTCCCGGAGGTTGACAGTGTTGGTGATTGCCTCCTTATAGTTCACTTGCGGGCGTCCCTGATTACATTCCACCTTGAACTCACGTTTGAGTCGGTCGATGATGATGTCGAGATGTAGCTCTCCCATACCCGAGATGACGGTTTGTCCGCTCTGCTCGTCGGTACGTACAGTGAACGTAGGGTCTTCCTCTGCCAACTTAGCAAGTCCTACAGAGAGTTTATCAAGGTCCTTCTGAGTCTTTGGCTCGACAGCGATGCCGATAACGGGATCAGGAAAGTCCATAGACTCAAGCACGATAGGTGCACTCTCATCGCAGAGAGTGTCTCCAGTGTGGATGTCCTTCAGTCCCACCACAGCACCGATATCGCCGGCACAGATTTCCTCAACCGGGTTCTGATGGTTGGAGTGCATCTGGAAGAGTCTGCTGATACGCTCTTTCTTTCCCGAACGTGGGTTAAAAACGTATGATCCAGACACAATCTTTCCGGAATAGACACGGATGAAAGTGAGACGTCCGACGTATGGGTCAGTAGCGATTTTGAAAGCAAGCGCTGCAGTCTTGTCTTCTGCATCCGGCTTACGGTCTTCCTCTTCTTTGGTAACGGGGTTCTCGCCCACCACGTTCTCCGTGTCGAGCGGTGACGGAAGGAAAGCGCACACATAGTCAAGGAGAGTCTGCACTCCCTTGTTCTTAAATGATGATCCACAAACCATGGGTGTGCAAGCCTGTGCAATGGTAGCCTGTCGGATGGCGCGAATGATTTCCTCCTCTGTGATGGTTGAGGGGTCATCGAAGAACTTCTCCATGAGCGCGTCGTCGTATTCTGCTACAGACTCCAACAGCTTACCTCTCCATTCCTCAGCCTCATCAATCATATCAGCAGGAATGTCCTCTACGTCGTAGTCAGCTCCCATGGTTTCGTCATGCCATAGAATTGCCTTCATCTTGACGAGGTCCACGACACCTTTGAACTTCTCCTCCGCTCCGATTGGAATGACCACCGGCACAGCATTTGCTCCGAGGATTTCCTTCATTTGTCTTACCACCTCGTAGAAGTCGGCTCCGCTACGGTCCATCTTGTTGACATATCCGATACGCGGCACCTTGTATTTATCTGCCTGACGCCACACGGTTTCAGACTGTGGCTGTACGCCTCCGACAGCGCAATAGGTAGCCACAGCACCGTCGAGCACACGTAGTGAGCGCTCCACCTCTGCGGTGAAGTCCACGTGTCCGGGAGTGTCAATCAGGTTGATCTGATAATGGTCTCCCTGATAGTCCCAGAAACATGTAGTGGCAGCAGAAGTGATGGTTATTCCTCTCTCCTGCTCCTGTGCCATCCAGTCCATAGTAGCAGCACCGTCGTGCACTTCACCAATCTTGTGGGTTTTTCCCGTGTAGAAAAGGATGCGCTCGGAAGTGGTAGTCTTACCTGCATCGATATGGGCCATGATGCCGATGTTTCGCGTCAAATGCAAATCACGTTTTGCCATAATAAAAAACTTGTCCTTTTTTTAATTTCTTTTTTACCTTAAAAACTAACGTGGTTCTTAAGCAGCGGCGTGAGTAGTACGCCTTTTCTCTGCCGTGTGTTTACGCCTTGCGTGTTGTTTTTTTAGAATCTGAAGTGAGCGAAAGCTCTGTTAGCCTCAGCCATGCGGTGCATATCCTCCTTACGTTTGAAGGCACCTCCCTGCTGGTTATAAGCATCCACAATTTCAGCGCTGAGCTTCTCAGCCATGCTCTTACCAGAGCGCTTACGTGCATAGAGGATGAGGTTTTTCATTGAGATAGCCTCTTTTCTGTCTGGTCTGATTTCAGTAGGAACCTGGAATGTAGCACCACCAATACGTCTGCTCTTCACCTCCACCATAGGAGTGATGTTGTCGAGAGCCTTCTTCCATATTTCGAGAGATGACTTCTCCTCGTCCTTGAGTTTTTTCTCTACGAGAGCGAGAGAGTTGTAGAAAATAGAGTAAGCAACACTCTTCTTGCCATCATACATGAGGTTGTTAACGAACTTAGTGACCTTCACATCGCCATAGACGGGATCCGGCAGGATTACCCTCTTCTTCGGTTTTGCTTTTCTCATTTTGTTTGTACTTTTTTTTCAGTCTGTCCGGCTGCCATCAGCGTTCTTCAACGTCCCCTCCGGGATATTTACTCAACCAGCATAAAAAATAGCTAAAGACAAACTAAATGTTTTGATTTAAACTTCTTTTTGATTACTTCTTAGCCTTCGGGCGTTTAGCGCCATACTTGCTTCGTCTCTGAGTTCTGCTGGCAACACCAGCGGTATCGAGTGCACCGCGGATGATGTGGTAGCGAACACCAGGAAGGTCTTTCACACGTCCACCTCTAACGAGCACGATTGAGTGCTCCTGAAGGTTGTGTCCCTCTCCTGGGATATATGAGTTAACTTCCTTTTTGTTGGTGAGCCTTACACGCGCCACCTTTCTCATCGCCGAATTAGGCTTTTTCGGAGTAGTAGTATAGACACGTACACAAACGCCACGACGCTGCGGACAAGAGTCCAGTGCAGGGGATTTGCTTTTGTCTACCATCACTTTCCGTCCTTTTCTAACTAATTGCTGAATAGTAGGCATTTTAAAAATTTTTATGTTATTATTTATTGTATATTATTTTCATTCCATTGATGGAGAATCTTCAGCCGGGTAATACCTCAACCGCTTACTGCACTTCTCATAACTGGTGCATCCCTACACCTTTATTATATATAGCGCATTATTCTCCTGCAGTTGCTTATCTGAGCGCCTCTCGCGACGTTCATTTTGGCACATAGTCCAAAAAGCGGTGCAAAGTTACAAAAAATATGTGTAACTTCGTGAAAAAAGACATTAATTTATTTGTCAGGAAGCGAATATTTTATATTTTTTAACTGTATTTTATTTTATTTAACAATTTACAAACAAAAAAGAATCATTATAAGTTGTTTGTTCTGTTTTTTTGTTATAACTTCGCAGGCAAAAGACGAAGAGAAGAAGAGAAAGCAAGAAGAACATATTAACTAACCATAAACAAATGACAAAGCTATGTACAAGACAATCACTTTTATCATGTTGTTAGCCATGACTGCATTGACATCCCCATGCAACGCCCAGAGCAATCTGCCAAAAGACGTGAAACACGGAAAGGAGAAAGCTTACACAGGCGACAAGAAGCCCGGTCCCCTGAAAGCCATTCGTTTTACGATTTTGGAGAACGACGAAGAGACGACCGACCTTGATGTGAAGAATGAGCATGGATTCTTTGAGGTGAAATACAAGAAAGGCGACTTATTGGAATACAAGATGTTAGACCCCAGAAGGATAGAGATGCTTCAGGACATTTTGGAGCATGTTTATCAGCACGATGATTATTATCAGGACTACACGTCGAAAAAAGGCGTGAAAGGGTTGGAATGGCATTTAGGCACGCAGCATGAGTCTGCCGCTCTGCTTATCAACGCCACCAAAGTGAGCCCAAAGGATTTCGGTATCGTGAATGCGATAACCAGTTTCTTCGACAGCGAATGTGAATTCACACTCCCCGACACCCCGTTCCCAGAGGGTAAACTCACCTATTTCCATTATTCCAACAAGGGGAGCATGCGTCCTGGCGGTCCGGAGTGGACTGTTGAGCTGCAGTCTGACGGCCGTTACAAAGTGAGTTACATGAATGATGCAGGAACCAAGTTCACCGATAAGGAGCCAGAGCGCAAGGAGAAGATATTCGACTCGAAAGTGGGTGACGACCTTGTTGAGATATTCCGTAAGGGTAAGATTCAGACCTATAAAAGCGATTATATGAACCCAGGTGTGACCGACGGTTCGAGCTGGCGGTTCGAAGCGAGATTCTCCGAAGGGAAGTCAGTCCGTTCCGGCGGTTATATGGACGGTCCTCGCGATATGTCGGGTATCAATAATGCCTTGAAATATGTTGAGGAGCTGTTGAAGTGATTTTTATTTACGATTTATTTAATCATTTAGTTTTTTTATAATTTTACGAGAAGACGAGATAACTGTCAAGACTTCTGGTAATGACAATCGAGGCAATAGGGCAGTTCCTCAAACGAATATCGAAATCCCTATGGGAAATAAGGGAAATCCCTGTGACAGAACGGTGTGAAAGCACTAACTTTGCAGGTGAAGAAAAAAAGCAATGTAACCCCCTATAAAACCTGACGATTATGAAGCTTATAACAAAAATCATCACATTAGCAGCCATGCTCTTGCTACCGGCAGGCATGCAGGCACAGACGATATACAACAGTTCACATGCCACTGCGGGCTACGTGAAAGACGGCACGGTGTATAACTCGTCGCACGCCACTCAGGGCTATATCCGCAACGACGGAACCATCGAGAACTCATCTCATTCCACTATCGGCTATATCCGCAACGACGGGACAGTCCAGAACTCCTCCCACTCCACCATCGGATATGTGCGTAACGACGGGACTGTGCTTAACTCCTCTCACTCCACAATCGGTTATATCCGCAGCGACGGCACCATCCTGAACTCCTCCCACTCCACTATCGGATATGCTAAAGGGGTTAGCCAGCGTGATGCTGCCGCAGTGCTGTTCTTCTTCGGTTGGATCAGATAAGAACAAGCATTGGAAACAGGAGAATCTGAAAAAAGACAGCACTATCTGCTCAATCATGGATAGTGCTGTCTTTATATATACAAACCCGTTTTTTATTTTACCCCGCATAAATCCTTTTCATTTCGGAAATCTAGCATCCCTGAATTTACTATCGCTCGACAAATACAAATTAAAAACTGCGTTTTATTTGTTTTTGTGCTCGCTTAATCGTTACTTGACTTCGTCGAATTTACTATCGCTCGACAAATACAAATTAAAACTGCGTTTTATTTGTTTTTGTGCTCGCTTAATCGTTATTTGACTTCGTCGAATTTACTATCGCTCGACAAATACAAATTAAAACTGTGTTTTATTTGTTTTTGTGCTCGCTTAATCGATATTTGACTTCGTCGAATTTACTATCGCTCGACAAATACAAATTAAAACTGCGTTTTATTTGTTTTTGTGCTCGCTTAATCGTAAATTTGCATAATATTGAGATGGAAGCGACAAAACAGATGAGCAAGACCGATGTGCTGCTTGAGAAAGTGCGAAGCGGCAGCGGAGTTATGTCAGGGTATGAGCAACTGAGCCTGACAGTTCGGCTTGCCATTCCTGCCATGCTTGCCCAGATTTCGCATATTCTCATGGAATATATCGACGCTTCGATGGTTGGCCGTCTTGGAGCCGAGGGTGCGGCTAGCATCGGTCTGATTGCGACCACGACATGGCTGTTTTGGGGCTTGTGCTCAAGTATTGCTACCGGCTTCAGCGTCCAGGTGGCTCATAAAATCGGAGCGAGCAAGCCAAAAGATGCCCGGAGCATCCTCCGTCAGGCTTTCACGACAGCCATGGCAATGAGCCTCACCCTTTGTGTTGTGGCAGTCGCTGTCAGTGGCAGGCTGCCGATATGGCTGGGTGGCGATGAGTCTCTTCATGCTGGCGCCTCCGGCTATTTCCTCGTGTTTGCGCTCACTATTCCGATGTTCGAGATGACATTTATGATGAGTGCGATGCTTCGTTGTAGTGGTAATGTGAAGTTGCCCAGCATGATCAACATGCTGCTTTGTGTGCTCGATGTGGTGTTTAACTTCCTGTTTATCTTCCCTTCCGCCGACTACAATGTGCTAGGCATGTCCATCCATGTGTATGGTGCAGGATTGGGAGTTGTCGGAGCGGCAGTGGGAACCGCGGTGGCAGAAGTGATTGGCTGTGTACTGCTTTTCTACCATCTCTGTTACCGTTCCCGGACAATGAGTCTGTTCGGTAAGTTAAAACAGGAGGTATCAACCCTACGGATGTTCCGTCCGACGAGCCGTGTGCTGAAGAAAGCCTTCAGGCTTGGTTTGCCGATAGCCTGTGAACGGATGGTGATGTGCGGTGCTCAGATCTGCACAACAATGATTGTTGCGCCTCTCGGTATGTTCGCCATCGCTGCCAATGCCTTCGGCGTGAACGCGGAAAGCCTGTGTTATATGCCCGGCTATGGCATTGCCGATGCCGCTACGACCCTGGTTGGTCAGAGCGTAGGTGCAAAACGGAGTGACTTAGCCAAGCGCTTTGCTTATATGACTGTTGGAATCGGAATGGCAGTGATGACCATAATGGGCATAATGATGTATGTAGCAGCTCCTGTGATGATGAGCATTATGACACCCGTTAACGAGATTATCGATTTGGGTGTCAGTGCTTTGCGAATTGAGGCATTTGCCGAGCCGCTGTTCGCTGCATCGATTGTCTGCTACGGTGCATTCGTGGGTGCAGGCGACACGCTGATTCCTAGCAGCATGAACTTGGGCAGCATTTGGATATTCAGAATCACGCTCGCAATTGTGCTTGCCCCGACAATGGGCCTTAACGGTGTCTGGCTTGCCATGTGTATCGAGCTGTGTTTACGAGGACTGCTGTTTTTGCTGAGACTGAAGTCAGGCAGATGGCTGAAAGCATTTAAGGTTTGATTAAATGGAAGTAAAAATGGAAGTAAAAATGGAAATAAAAATGGAAGTAAAAATGGAAGTAAAAATGGAAGTAAAAATGGAATTCTAAAAGTAAGTTGATTTAGGATGTTGCCATTCTGTTGCATCATATACGATACCAAACGCAGGAAAGAATTTATTTTTTTTAACAAAATATGAAAAATATCAGGGATAGTTATTTTGAGGGGGAACGACCGTTGTTTGAGTCGCACGGTTTGCGGCTTGAGCGCGTTACTATCGGCGAAGGTGAGTCCGCCATCAAGGAATGTAGCGACATCGTGGCTTTGAGCTGCCTGTTTGAAGGGAAATATCCCTTTTGGCATGTTCATGGCTTCCAAATCAGTAACTGCCATTTCAAGGTGGGTGCCCGTTCCGCACTGTGGTATTCGGACAATCTGCTGATGACTGACACAGTGATAGACGGTCCGAAGATGTTCCGTGAGATGGAAAATATCCGTATAAGAAACGTTGTCATCAACGATGCCGACGAGACATTCTGGAAGTGCAAGAATCTGGACATCAAAAATTTGGAGATTCATGACGGTACCTATCCGTTCATGCTCTGCGAGAATATCCGTATCGACGGTCTGAAAAGTGACTCGAAATACGTGTTTCAGTACGTGAAGAATGTGGAGATTCACAATTCGTTCATCGACACGAAAGATGCCTTTTGGGAAGTAGAAAATGTGACCATCTACGACTCAGAACTTCATGGCGAATATCTTGGCTGGCACTCAAAGAATCTCCATCTGGTGAATTGCCATATCACCGGTGAGCAGGTGCTCTGTTATGCCGAGGGGCTAATTATCGAAAACTGCACGTTCGGTACTGACTGCGACCGCATGTTTGAATATTCAACGCTTCAAGCAGACATAAAAGGGAGCGTGACAAACATCAAAAATCCAACATCAGGGCATATCATTGCCGATGAGATCGGTAGCGTGACAATCGACGACAATATCCGTCTGCCCGCCAACTGCATTATAGAGACGAGAAAAGGGTAGAGAATTACTATTTAGAGAAGACGCGAAAACGAGAAGACAAGAAGGCAAGAAGACGAGAAGACAAGAAAACGAGAAGACAGGTAAGATTGTAGAAATTCTCTCTATCTAAACATATAGCTTATCATGAAAACCTATGATTTTGACAAACACATTGACCGCAGCGGAAGCGGCAGTGTGAAATGGGACGAGATGGCCGAGGGTGTCCTTCCCCTTTGGGTTGCTGACATGGATTTTGAGGCAGCAACTCCAATTGTGGAAGCAATGCAGAAACGTCTTGACCACCATGTGTTCGGTTACAGCATCGTTCCCGACGCATATTACGATGCTGTCATCAATTGGTTCAGCCGCCGACACGGCTGGGACATCCGCCGCGAATGGATACAGTACACCATCGGTGTGGTACCTGCCATCTCCTGCTGTCTGAAAGCCCTGACCCTGCCTGGCGACAAAGTGCTGCTGACCACCCCTGTCTATAACTGCTTCTTCTCCTGCATACGCAACAGCGGCTGTGTGGCAGAGGAGTCCCCGCTCGTCATCGGAGACGACGGTAAGTATCACATTGACTGGGATGACTTTGAGCGGCGCTGCTCCGACAGCAAAGTAGTGGCATTCATACTCTGCAATCCCCATAATCCAGGAGGAAGAGTGTGGAAAAAAGATGAATTGGAGCGTATTTCCGACATCTGCCGCCGTCACAACGTTACCGTGATATCCGACGAGATTCACAACGAGCTCGTCATGCCCGGACAGAGCTATATCCCCTATGCCACAGTGAGCGATATCGCCACATCCATCTCCTGCATTTCAGCATCCAAATCGTTCAATATCGCAGGACTTCAAATCGCCAACATCATCTGTCGTGACGAAGGCCTGCGACGTCGTATTGACCGCGCCATCAACATCAACGAGGTATGCGATGTCAATCCCTTCGGCATCGTTGCGACGATAGCCGCTTACAACGAGTGTGAAGACTGGATTGAGCAACTCAACCGTCACATAGAAAAAAACTATCTTATTCTCCAACGCCGCGTAGAGGAAGAAGGCAAAGGACTCATTATCAATATGCCGCTTGAAGGCACCTATCTCGGTTGGCTTGACTGCCATGCATTGTGCAAAACGCTCGGCATCAGTTCCGACGAACTCCATGCCCGCCTTGCCGACGAAGCCAAAGTGTTTTTCAGCCCCGGCAGCATTTATGGTTCAGCAGGCGAATGCTTCTTGCGAGTGAACATGGCTTGCCCTTCCTCCACCTTGAACGAGGGTCTGAACCGTCTGTTCAAATGGATAGAATCAAGGGACAACAATCTATTCAACAAGAAATTGAAATGGAAGTAAGGAAATAAAAATGAGGGATTAAATGAATCACCATTTTAATCCCTCATTTTTATTTTTGAAAACTCAAAACTCAAACCTCACGCCTCTCCCTGGTTGTTAATGTTGAAAGGTGCTATAGTGCTTCCCGGTCTTGGCTGTGCCTGTCGGATACTGATTTCTCCAAACTGATTCTCGTATTTCCGGATATTGTCACCAAGTGCTGCGAGGAGCCGTTTTGCATGTTCGGGTGCCATGACAATCCTTGATTTCACCTCTGCCTTTGGCATTCCCGGCATCATGGATATAAAATCGAGAATCACTTCTGATGATGAATGTGTGATCGCCACCAAGTTAGAATACACTCCCTGTGCCACATCTGGCTTAATCTCAATTTGTAGTTGCTGTCCGTTTTGTTTGTTGTCCATTGTTATGAAATATTAAAGTGATATAAAATATCAAAGAGAGAGAGTATTAAAGAGAATACGAGGCATTAGTAATTCTTAATCAATTCCTCGTTTCATCGTCAATACCAAGTTATAATTCTATATTTTACATAAAATATTCAGAAAAACGTTGCAAAGTTATATTTTTTTAGTAAATTTGCAAAATTAATCGCCAATCAATCGGCCATATTAATCAAAAAAATAACAGATTACCAACAAAAACGATTATGAAAAAGATTTTTTCTATCATGTTGCTGGCATTGACAGCAATGACAGCCAACGCCCAGGATAAGGACTTCTATTATCCAGGCGGACCTGAAGCGATGCAGGATTTCTTCGACCAGAACATTGTCCGTCCTGAGTCTGCTGCCGACGTTGTCGGAGTGGTCTATGTGATGGCAGTAATCGACAAGAAAGGCCAGGCTCACGACATCAAGGTGTCGAGCAAGTCAAAATATCCTGAGCTTGACAAAGAGGCAGTACGTGTTGTAAAGCTCGTGAAGAACTGGGTTCCTCAGAAACAGGACAAGCCGGTGATTATCCAGGTTCAGTTCAAACAGCCTGATTATGACGGTGAATACGAAGGAGTTGACGACGGTTTCGTATATCCCGGTGGTGAGGAGGCATGGCGTCAGTATGTCCGTGCCAACTTCCGGTATCCTGAGTCACTGATAGAGAAAGGCACCAGCGGCACATTGTTCGTGAACTTCAATGTTGACCCCAAGGGCAAGGGCAGCGACTATCAGATTTCAACTCCTTCTCAGTATCCTGAGCTGGATTCCGAGGCAGTACGCGTTGTAAGCAAGGTGAAGAAATGGAATCCGGCTAAAACTGCAGCCGGCAAGCCTTACGAGACACGCCATATTGTGCGTGTGGAAATAGAGGCACCTCAGCGTCCTGAACTCCACGACAACAACGGTAATCAGGGACAGGTGACAAGCGGCGGACCTGTGATTTTAACAACCAAAATCGCTCGCAACCCTTCTTTCCCCGGAGGCGCAGTTGAAATGGCCAAGTTCATCTCAAGCAACACCCGCTATCCTGAGCGTGAGCTCCGTACAAAAGTCAGCGGCAATGTAGATGTGGCTTTCACTGTCATGCCCGACGGCACGCTCCGCGACCCTCGCGTTGTAAGACCCGTAAGTCCAGGACTCGACCGTGAAGCACTACGCATAGTAAGCATCATGCCGAAATGGGAGCCCTGTCTGGCAACCGACGGCACGTATGTTCCTTGTGAGATGACTATCACGGTACCGTTCCACGACCCTAACCGTCCAATCGACGGCGTTCCATTCCATTAATTGTCACCTGATAATAAAAAGCAGGAAAGCGGACGTCCACTCCCTTTCCTGCTTTTTTTCAAATTCAACGACTAATAACCATAACGAGAAGCATATTCTTTCACAGGACTTTCCTTATGCGAAAAATCGTTCATCATTTCATTGAGCATATTTTTGTCGTAGCACTTGCTGTAGTACTATTGGGACTGGCAGCCATATTGGTTTTTAGCGTGTCGTTTCTTAACCCGATTTCACGCGCCTACAGCAATATGAACTTCTCCGACCTATATTTCCAGAACATCCGTCTTCACGAGAAGCCCGACACCTCCGACCTCGTGACGATAGTGGATATGACCTCACTCCATGATCGTGGTGACTTGGCTGAGCTTCTGACCCAGATTGACGCGATGGAGCCGGCCGTAGTTGGTGTTGACGTGATATTCCAGGGGTTGAAAGACGACCATACAGGTAACCAGTTGCTGATAGATGCATTGGGAAATCTGGAATCCAAATTCATATTCGGTAATAAACTCTTAGACTACAATCCCGAGAAAGCCAGCTTCACCAACCAGCTGCAGTCGTTCTTCTGTGACAGCGTGAAAATCGAGGAAGGTTACACCAACCTGACCGACAACATGGAAAAGAATACCATCCGTAGTTACACGACTGAGCAGTCGCTTAACGCAGAGAAGGTGCCGTCTTTTTCATACGCCATCGCCAAGGCATTCGACAGCAGTATAGGAAAACCTGCCGACAATTCTTACATCAACTACGGCAACTACGTGTTCCGTATCATAACTCCCGATGAACTAGACGACAACGAGGACTATATCAGCAACCACATTGTGATTACGGGTGCACTGACAGAGGAAGCAGATACCCACCGCTCTCCTGTCGGCAAAATATCAGGGGTGGAGATTCAGGCCTACACCCTGGAGACCATACTCCAGCGGAAGGACATCAGCAACGCTCCTGGCTGGCTGAGTTGGGTTGTTGCAATTGTTCTCTGTCTGCTGTTTGAGTTGTTTTTCCAGAGCATAGTTAATTTTGTGAACAAACATAACAAGAACATGTTTCTTGTTTTCCTGTTTAAATCGTCTTTGCTGACGACCATCATCCTCGCAATCGGTCTGACAGTGGCTAACTGGATTTGTTACAAGATGTTCAAGCATGCCAATATCTACCTTGACGCCACGCTCATACTGAGCCTGATGGCATTGGTTGTGATAGCCCGATTCTACTATGCGGGGATTATAGCTGCCATCCGCACAAAAAGCAAGCATCCTTTTGTGGAGAACTCTATGTTTAAATAAGAGAGAGCCATCCTTTGGTCAACTCCCTATCACACACAAATGAAGCTCCCATTTTCTCTAAAAATCAACTCCCAATTGGAAGAATCAACTTCTTATTAAATTATTAAAATATTAAAATTATAAACTTATATTGTTTTATGAGAACACTTATTATCAGTCTGCTTGTCGCCCTGTGGTCCCTACAGGCTCATGCACAGTTTTACAAAGTATATACGGTAAAAGGAAATGTTACCTTCCACGACAGGCCTGTTGAATCGGGTCACCTCCTGCATGGTGATTGGGTGATTTCTATTCCAGAAAAAGGAAAGCTTGTGTTGCTCGACTCCAAAGACGACAAAATCCTCACCATCAAATCAAGCGGTAAAGGAACCGTCAACAGTTTCATAAAGAATAAAGGCACCAAAGGTAAACAGGTGACAGACAAATATATGACGTTTATTTTTGAAAAAGCAACAACCAAGCACCTTGTTGACCCCTCCCTTTACATGCAGTCGAGCGGAAACGTGGTAAGAAGGCCTGCAGACAAGGATACTGACACTCCAATCATATTACCAAGAGAAGAGTGAAGATTATTTACGATTTAAGAATATAGGATTTAAGATTTATTTCTTTTCTTGTGTGGTACTTTCACCTCTTTTCGACAGCTAGGAGCCGAGGTTATTTTACGTCTGGCAGCACACTCCTTTCATAATCGGACAATGGAAATAAATCCTCTATCAAACACCCTGAAAAAGAAACCCTAAAAACTAAAATCAACAGTATTCTTCCACAGAAATATCGCAGGCATTAGCATATTTCTCCAGCATGTGGGCAATAAACAGTCCACATGCTTTTGTATTTTCAGCATTGCCGTCGTATCCGTTGACAAAAGCGAGGAAATGGGTGGTGTCGAGACTGATTTTCGTACGCTCATGGTCGCTGGTCGGCGTGCCGATACCACCGATGGAATCCCGATAGACCGGCATTCCTGCGATGTTGAGAGTTCCTCTTCCGATTCCCTCGTAAGGTTCCTTTTCCCTACCAATGCCCAGCACCACCTTATCGCCCTCAACCTTGTCGAGGTCAAACCCGCCGATGCTGTAGGCATAGCGGATAGAAGCCAGGTTTACGAGGTCAACCACGGTGTCAATCTGATATAGCCCTTTTCCCTGAATCACCCTTCTGATGAGCTGTTCACACGAGGGCCGATAGCGACTCGGATCCTTTCCGCAGCTCTTATAGGCACGCCGGGTGGCAGCAATTCCGCTGATAAGCTTGATGCTCTCCGTGGTATTTCTGGCTGTCAGACGGGAGATTTCCTCCTCTATCTCCTTCCATAGTTCCTCATTATATGTTGTGTTCTCAATCTGCGCTCTCACCATACACCCCTTGAAATCAGGGCAAGCTGCATGTATTTCATCACTGACGGCAACGTTGATTGTTCTCATTATAATTTAAGTTTCGGAAGTAAAAAAGGAAGCTGAGTTAATTTAAAGATTTAAATATGTAAGATGTAAGATTTATGCAAGTGGTTCAGAATTTAAAATAGGAGTTAACGAGCCTTCGGCTCGTGGAGGATAGTTTTGCAAATGATCATCTATTGGAGCAGTCACTCTAAAACGGTCCACAACTCCAGCTGTCATTAATCTTGTAAGAACTTCAGAAACTTCAGTCAGAAAATTAACTAAAATAGCATATAACCACCTAAAAATCAACACAGAACTTATTCAAACCGTTTCATGCCGGTGTCGAGGAATTCGAGATAGTGGTCGATATTCTCATCGTAGGAGTAGGCTTTGTTAAGGAGCCGTCCATTGCCATCAAGGAGGACATAGAACGGCTGAGCGTTGGCACCGAACTTATGACTCTGTAGATAACTCCATTTGTCGCCTACGGTGCGAAGCTTGCGCTCCTCTCCGTTTTCGTTGACAATCATCGGCTCGTCGAGGTTTTTCTTCTCATCAACATACAGCTGTATAAGCACGTAGTCGTTGGTCATCTTATCCGCCACTCGGCTGTCGGTCCACACAGCAGCCTCCATCTTGCGGCAGTTCACACAACCATATCCCGTAAAGTCTATCAGCACCGGTTTGTTGTGGGCTTTGGCATACGCCATACCTTCCTCATAATCGGTGAACATCGGCTTCACCTCCTGCTCGGGAGCGAGGTTGAAGTCCTGCGTCTTCATCGGCGGTGCGAACGCACTGACAGCTTTTAGCGGAGCCCCCCACAGTCCAGGAATCATATAGACGGCGAATGCCAGCGAAATCAGTGCGAGGAAGAACCGGAACACACCGATATGTGTGTCGTCATCATCGTGTTTGAACTTGATTTTTCCGAGCAGGTAGAGACCGAGCAATCCAAAAATCACTATCCAGAGCGCAAGGAACGTCTCGCGGTCGAGAATCCGCCAGCCGTAGGCAAGGTCAGCTACGGAGAGGAATTTTAGCGCGAATGCCAGCTCGATGAATCCGAGCACCACCTTCACCGTGTTCATCCATCCGCCCGACTTCGGCATCGACTTGAGCCAGCTCGGGAAGAGTGCGAACAACGTGAATGGTAAGGCGAGTGCAATGGCAAAACCGAGCATTCCCACAGTCGGGGCGATGATACTTCCTCCGTCGGCAGCCACCTCCACGAGCAGGAATCCGATGATAGGTCCAGTGCATGAGAAGCTGACGAGTGTGAGCGTAAACGCCATCAAGAATATACCAATGAGCCCGCCCGTCTTCTCCGCCTTTGAATCGACCGCACTGCTCCATGAAGAAGGCAGCGTCAGCTCAAACGCTCCGAAGAACGATGCTGCAAAGACAAGTAAAAGCAGGAAGAAGAATATGTTGAATATTGCATTGGTTGACAAAGAGTTAAGTGCGCTGGCACCGAAGAGGCCTGTGACGAGTAATCCGAGGAGCACATAAATCACGACGATGCTCAGTCCGTAGATCCATGCGTCACGGATGCCCTTCTTCTTATCGCCTGACCGTTTTAGGAAGAAACTGACCGTCATGGGGATGATCGGCCACACACAAGGGGTGACCAGTGCCACCAATCCACCGAGCAGCCCCAAGAGAAAAATCTTCCACAGTGGGCTGTCCGACGCATTCGCATTCCCCCCTTTGTCGAACGCTTTCAGCTCGGAAATCACAGGTGTCCAAAGCCCCTCATCTCCAAGAGCAGCAGCGACAGAAATAGAGTCAGTCCCCTCGCCTGTTCCCATGCTGTCGGTCAGCACAGAGTCTGACGCATAGGCAAGCGAGTAGTCGTCTGGCTCATCCTCTACGGATTCTTTATCCTCTTTTTTTTTACTGTCAACAGAACTGGCACCGTCCTTCCCGTCAACCAAAGCTTTTTGCTCGGCATTGGCAGCTGCAGCTACTGCAATGGCAGTGTTTTTCGTATCAACCTGACTGCTCTGTGCCTGTGGTGTCTGCTGTGCATCAGGTTCCTTTTTCCCATTCTTATTTTTATCTTGTGCAGGAGCGGTCTGCTGATTTTTTGCTGCTTGAGCAGGCACCTCCCCAGTGAACTTCACCTCCACATTCTTCGGCGGGACACAAGTCTGGTCGTTGCATGCCCCATACTGAAGATAACCCTCCACTGCATACTTTCCGCCGGTAAGCTTCAACTTCTGCACAAACTTTGCGGAATGCTCGAAATAGCTGACTTCCATGTCGAACATATCGTCGTGTTTACGGATGGGATTACCAACCGCCTTGAGCGGTCCGTCGAGCACGGCACCCGATATGTTGTCCACATTGAATGTGGCTGCTGTGGGTCCGTCGTCGCCCACATCCGTTGAATAGACATGCCATCCCGGCTCGATGGTGCCAGTGAAAACAATTTCCGCTGCCGTGTCGGATAATTTATTGAAGCTAGAAGTGAACTTTGCAGGATTGACCATCTGCGCATCTGCTGCCAGAGCCGCCAGGGCAATAATCCAGAACAAAAATGATCTTAAAGAAAATCTTGGCATAATTATGATAATTGTAAAAAAAAGTTGGTAATTTTTGAGAAGACAAAAAGACGAGAAGACAAGACGATAGCTTTATCATCTGATTGTGGGCATATTCCAACTATTCCGCATTAATAAACCGGTAGTCGTAAATCAACTGGGAGAAAAACTGGTGGATAGGCACATTGGAGACATTGATTTTGAGAAACTGACAGATTTTCTGGGCGAGCTCCACTTTCGTGGGATATGCATCTTCCCCTTTGGCGAAGTAACATTCCTGAATCACCTCCACCTGCCGCATTGAGAGCTGTGCTGCCTGCGGATATACCGGCACATATCCCTGCGGAAACTGGTTTTTTGCAGCAGCCAGCATATTGCCCATATATACAGATCTGGTCTTGATGACATAAGTCTCGCCTGCAATGTCGCCCAACCGCTGGTTATCTTTCGTGAAGAGCATTACGACAATGCCAAAACCAGTGTATCCTTCAAGCAAGTAGAAAATAAAACGGAAGAAAATGGAGGTGGAAGAGGGCTTTGAACCGTCTGAAGCCACCACCCTCAATCCCATAATCATCTTTCCTAATGACCGTCCGTTGCAAAAAAATTCAAAAATCATATCATAGCAGAGTACTGGCAGCAACACAACGAAAAAATACAAGAACGTGTTCATGTTTTCGCTTTCGTAGTGATAAAAGACCCCTCCTGCTCCCAAGACAAGTGAGATTAGCGATGATGCTAGAAGAAATTTGAAGATAAGGTCAAGAATTGCCGCCACAACCCTCTGTCCTGCATTAGCCAGCTGCTGGTCGATACGTACGAACTGCCCCGTTATAAATGTATGTTGAGCCATTATGGATGCGAAAAAGATTTCTTTGTGCAAATATACGGAAAAAAAAGAAGAATGGAATTATTTACGATTTACTATTTACGATTTACTATATATTTTAACATTTGAAAAATGAATTATTTGTGGAGAAGGAAACTATTTGAGGATTCTGGAAGGGTTAGGTAAATTCGGGAATATCTATCGGATTCGGGGATTTGAGAAGTGTGGGAGAAATAAAATAATGTCGTTTTGTTGTATGTGAATCAGTTTTTTTGTATTTTTGCAAAGAATAACAAGAAGGCATGAAGATAAGAAGAAAAGAAGGCAAGACATTTGTTCTGTTTATAATGACAAATAAAAGGGGTGTTCGAATAATTCACCATTACGAATGACACAATAAACAAAGAGGTCCAAGAGAGACTTACTTCGACTTGATGCATAGGGCGTTGCCCTAAGCTTTTTCAGTTTCTCAATTACCTCCTAATATGACAGTTTATGAACACAATCAATCTGACTGAAGTGGCATTGCGCCAACGCGCACTTTTTTTTGATGTAAGGCGTGAGGAAATCGACATGAATTCAGAAAGCACAGCAGCAGTGATGGCGTTCATTGCTCGCCTGAAAGAGAACGGCTACTGCGTGAGTGAAGAGCTGCTTCATGCCTTAAACAACGTGTCTCCTGTCAGGTTGGCAGAAATCACCAAAGTCATCAACAAAGTGCTGAGGGTAGGCCTCAACTGGGCACCGCTCGTGAAAGGATGGAATGTGCCTAGAGGTGAGAGACTCTCCGACCACATCATCACACTGATTGTCAACCTGCTAGGTAAAGACAGCGACATCAAGGGCACTACCCTTCCCTGCGGTCATCTGATTCCAGAAGGGACTTTTCCTATCGAGCGTTACAACGGCTGCCCCTTCTGCGGGACACCGTTCAAGACGGCTGATTTCGTGTATAGAGGTCAAGGCAGCAAACTGAAAGAACTGCGTCTGTTCACAAAGAGCGACATGGAGCATTTGTTTGAGACGCTGCTTTCCTCACCCGTCCCCCTCGACGCCACCCAACAGGACTCGCTCAGCATGCTTCTTGCTGAGTTTCCGCTTCCTGAAACCCCGTCAGTCACAATGAAGGAGACGGTCATGCTCGTCGTCAAGCGGCTAGTTGAACTTGGACGCGATTATGAAGCAGGCAAGTTGCTGAAAACTCCGACTGACATCCTCCGCTATCAATGGTATGAAAAGACCGGCTATATCCAGCTTATCGAGCCAAAGACGCTCATCGCCCATGCCAGCCGTCTGTACACTCACATCTGGGGACCGCTCGACAAAAGTGCAGATGCCGCAAAGGCTATGAAAGAGAAACTGATGCTGAAATACGATCGCCGGACCTGCCGTCGTGTTGCACGCTGGCTCAATGCGTTGCCGATGACTCCAGAGGCAGCATCAGAGACAATGAACCCGAAACGGGGAATGTGGGTCCGTATGATACGTGCGCTCCGTCTGGGAGAATTTTCCCGCAAGGAAGGGTTCGGCAACCTTTCCAGGCTGCTTGACGTGTTTTATAATCGAGCCTATTCCACATGGCAGGGTCATGTAGATAAAGCTAAGTCGGAAAACGATTCCTCAACGACATTGTCGTTATTGAAAGAGCGCCCCGGTCTGTTCGCCCGGTGCCTGTTTGCCTCGATGCTCCGTTTCGGAAGTGATCATGTATTGGCTGCATTCAATGAGGTCACAGACAAACTGCCTGCCCGCCTGCTGCTTTCGTTAGGTAATGCTGCAGACACCTATTTCGACCCTTCGGCTACACGCATCGCCCGTCCTATCACGGGTGTTGCCAAAACCATTGATTCCAACCCGTTGCTGACACTCTACAACAAAGAAATACTTAAAGAGATGGCAGCAGCCGTGAACGACCTTTATAGAGATTCTATGGCCCGACGTTTTGCAGCCCACCCCACCGAAACGAAGACCATATACATCGACCCGTTGCTCCACAACATCCCTGTAGGCGTAGGCGACCGCACCACAACCATCCAGGACACTTCCTGTGCGCTAATGGGCACACGCTTCCCTGTTGAGGGCGATGCCGTACGGCTATTCATGCAGTGGGGCAAAGGGCTTCATGCCCAGCATCTCGACATGGATCTGAGCTGCCGGATATCGTTTGCTGACGGCAGAATAGAAGAATGTGCCTACTACAACTTGACCTGCACCGGCGCGAAACATTCAGGCGATATCATCTCCATCCCCGAGATGGTGGGCACCGCCGAGTATATCGAGCTGTCAATACCAGAGCTGGAATCGGCAAAAGCCAAATATGCGGTGTTCACATGCAATGCCTATTCAACCGGGTCGCTCTCCCCTAACCTGATGGTTGGCTGGATGGACTCCCAAAATGAGATGAAACTGTCGAATGAGACAGGTGTGGCATACGACCCCTCTTGTGTGCAACATATTGTACGCATCAGTGAAAGCAACCTCTCGAAAGGTCTGGTGTTCGGTGTGCTTGACGTGGCAAAACGGGAGATTATCTGGCTTGAGATGCCCTTCACCTCACAGACGTTGCGTGGTGCTGACAGTCGATCGATAGAGGCATTGCTTCGCAAAGTGACAGAAAAACTCAGCATCGGTGAGCTGCTAGAAATCAAAGCGAAATCCCAAGGGCTGACGATTGTGGAAAATGCTGATGATGCTGATGAGACTTACACCTACGCATGGGCTCTGAACCCTGCAGAGGTGGCAGCATTGCTGAACAGCTGAATTGTAAAAAGTGAATAGTGAAAAGCGAAAAGTACGATTTACATAATTTTAGCCACTAATTTATCATATATTTATTTTAATTAGAGAATATGTGACAGAAAAAGCGTAAATTTGCAGTTTAAAACAATCATTTCAAACAAAGCGATAGAAATTATGAAAAAATTTCACCTTTTGGCCTTCGCAATAATGGCCAGTATGTCTGTGTTCGCACAGGAAGACGAGAAAGTAGATGCTTATTTCACAACAAAGGAAATGCCTGACATGGTGAAATTCCTTCCAGCTCCTCCTGACACCACCTCTACTCGTTTCGTGAATGACATCATGCAGTATATGTGGGGAAAAGAGCAGCGTGTTGTTAATCCAGACCGCGCCAAAATCGCTGAGCGCGATGCTGTATATGGACTAAAAACCATCATCCAGGAGTTCTCAGAGCCTTTCGGCATGGAAATATCTGAAACTGAGACACCGAAAATCTACGAGGTGCTGAAATTGGGTACAGCCACCTGCGACAGCATCTGCACCCTGCCGAAGGAACATTATATGCGCAAGCGCCCATACGCCCGTTTCAACGAGCCAACACTCGTTCCTGAGCAGGAAGAGTCACACAGAACAAACGGTTCCTATCCTTCCGGACACACAATCCTTGGCTGGAGTGCCGCCCTGCTGCTGATGGAAATCAACCCTGAAGCCGCCGACACACTAATGGCTCGTGGTTATATGTACGGTGAGAGCCGCGTGATTGCCGGCTACCACTGGCAGAGCGATGTTGATGCCGCCCGTCTTGCAGCCTCTGTAGCATACGCCAAACTTCACACAAGCGATCGTTTCCTTGAGCAGATGGCAGCAGCCCGCAAGGAATTTGCCGAGAAGAAAGCCTCTGGTGTGAAAACCGTCATCGAGGACAGAAAGGAGATCAACGGCAGATCTTATACCCTCAGCGGTCTTCCAGCCGATGAGACGACAAAAGGCATCATCATTCAGGACAACAAGAAGTATTTGAGGAAATAAAGAAAAGAAGACGAGAAGGCGAGAAGATTAGATTCTGTTAGCTAGGCTTTTGCAGAGCTTTCGTGCACGAGCCAAAGACTCGTTAACTCTCATTTTAACAATTAACTCCCATTTAAAAATCGGGATATGAAAGAGAAAGACTTTGTGAGGCTTAACACGGCAAAATGGCATCGTATAAGCATGTTTGTGAGTAACAATGTGTTATCCAGAGATGACGATATCGCCGAAGCCTATCTTGATCTGACATCCGATTTGTCGTTTGCCCAAACTCATTATCCCGACTCCATCACAACAAAGAAGCTCAATGAGCTGGCTTTCCAGCTGCACAATAAAATCTACCGTAAAGAGCCGATGCGTTGGAACCGGGTGTGGAAGGTTTGGACTGAGGATTTGCCTCGTGTGATGTATGAATGCCGCAAGTCGTTGCTTTTCTCTTTTGTGGTTTTTATGCTGTTCACACTGATTGGTGTGTTCTCGCAGCTTCAGGACCGTGATTATGCACGTGATGTCATAGGCGACAGCTATGTCGAAATGACGATAGAAAACATCCGTGAGGGGAAGCCAACCCATGTCTATAGCTCCAGCCCAGAGGTGTCGTCGTTTCTTCAAATCACGTTCAACAACCTGATGGTGGATTTCAAGACATTTGTGGCAGGAATCTTCACGAGTCTCGGCACCATCATCATCCTGTTTTTCAACGGCATCATGTTGGGAAGCTTCCAGACCTTCTTTTTCCAATATGGAGTGGGCTGGGAATCGGTGCTCGCCATCTGGCAGCATGGAGCCTTGGAGATACCAGCTTGCATCATCTCTGGTGCAGCCGGCATCACACTAGGCCACGGTTGGCTGTTTCCCAAGACCTATTCCCGTCTGGAGGCATTTAAACGTTCTGCGAAGCAAGGCCTGAAAATCATGCTTGGCGTGGTTCCCATCACAATTCTCGCCGGCTTCATCGAGTCATTCATCACCCGTCACACAGAACTGCCGACCACACTCCGCACCACCACCATATTCTTAGAATTCAGCTTTGTCATTCTCTATTTCGTGATTTATCCCCGCAAATTCCGCAAGGAGAACCGTCATGTTTAAGGAGCCTCTCTATATCCGCCGCAGCGCCAGCGAGAAGGTGAACATCACTTTTGAGTTTATCCGGGAGAATTTCAAGCCGTTCTTCCGCAACATCATGATTGCTGCCTCACCTTTGTGTATCATGTTCGCTATCTTGACATTAGCGAATGAAATCGAAGATAACGTTGCCGACACCAGTCTCTCCTGGCTTGGATTCATACACATGGAAAACGACACCTACGATAATTTCTTCCTGTTATTCCTCTATCTTGGATTCATGGTGGTGCTACCTATGTCGCTCACCCTTGTCCAAACGCACTATGACCGCAATGAAAGACTGACGAACTTGAAATTCAAGGACATCCGTATGACCTACTTTCTCAATCTAGTAAAGTGGTTTCTCGTTTCCTTACCGATGATGCTCATACTCGTGCTTGCTTATTATGGATTCAGCAACAGTGGAACATTTGGCACGTTTTTCGCCATCGTAGTATCCATAATTGTTTTTGTGATTTTCGAGATGGCACCACCCAGTTTTATTCTCGGCAAGGAAACCTATTCTGAGAGTATGAACCGCTCTATAAGCTACGGAATCGGACGTTTCTGGAACACGTTGCCGCTCACCATTTATCTTGTGTTGCTCGCCATGCTGGTATTCCTTTGGGAAATCGGCCTGATTGCCTTTATCACAGACTTCAAGATTCAGTTAATCGGATCCGACCCTGGAAATAATCTCTTTGCATATATCGTTTACTGGATTATTCTGCTGTTTCTGCTGTTCGCCCTGACTGGCAGCATCGCCTTGGGTCTGTCGGCGTTGGGTGTCGGTATTGCGTTCCAATACGGTTCGCTTGAAGACCGTACGCACCTGATCTCCCTGAAGGAAAAAGTCAAAACCTTTGAATCCCTGAAAGACGAATGAGCACAATATCCGACACCATCAGATGCAGCCGGAAGGTGATAGAAAACTTCCGGTCGTCGGGCGACTTCGACTACTACAGTCAGAAAGCCTCCCCGGCTGTTGTCCGCTCTGGTAACGGTGACGTGGACTACTCCGAATGGGATCCCTTGAACCTGCCCGATGTTTCCGGCGGCATCCCCTCTTCACTGGCATGGATTATCGTCGTCCTCCTCCTGCTCACAATTGCTGCTGTTGTGTTCTACATCCTATATAAAAAGGGTGTGTTTGAGAAGAAGAGGAAAAAGGAAGAGGAAGAGAAAGACGAGATGGAGCCTGAGAATGAACTTGCTATAGATGGTCACGACTTGCCAGACGAGCTGGAAGCCGCCTGCCTTGCCAGAGACTGGAAGGCATGTGTTCGTCTGGTGTACTTAAAATCACTCAAACATCTGTGCGACAGCGGAAAACTCACCTGGAACGCAGAGAAGACACCAGTAGATTATTCGTTGGAGGCACGCATCCTGCCATTCAGTCAGCTGACAAACCTTTTTATGCGCGTGCGGTATGGTCTCTACGAGGTCAGCAGCGATGACTATGCGGAGGCGGAGTCTTTAGCAGAGCAGGTTGCCGAGCTTAATTCATCAGAAGTTCAGGAAAGCATTTCCGGCACACCGTCAATCTCCTTTGCCGTTGGTGACGGAAACACATTCCCTTCAAATGAGAAAGGAGGTGCGCGATGAGCATGCGTAATTTCCTTATCGTGCTGCTCGGCTTCACGCTGATAGTGATTGTCGCCGTTCTTGCCCTTCAGAAAGGAAATAATTTCTCTTGGGAACCAACCTTCCTGCCCGATGACCGTCAGCCATACGGATCGATGGCATTTGACTCGGTAATGCACGCCTCCTACAAGCCTGGATATGAGGTGACAGACATCCCCGCTGACTCCCTCACTGGCATGATCGGATATCAGCACCACACCATCCTGCTGACAAGAAATTATGTGGAGCTGAACATGGATAAAACGATGAAATTCGTGAAAGACGGAGGCAGCCTCATCGTCTGTGCGAATAATTTATCACATGAGATGGCTGTCGGATGGAACATGTATATAGCCACCTATTATTCCTACGACAACCGCCCCACCAAAGACCATTATTTTTATGTCAGATATCCAAAAGACGAGATGTATCCCGCACGCAACTATATGGTTTCAAGCCCTGTAGGACAGTACTGTATCATCACCAATGACATTTCTGTCGATATAGATGAGGAATATGAGTATTTTGATTCTGACACCATAAACCCAAAAGAGATAACGTCCAAGGATTATCAACTGAAATGGACCGACAAGGTGGTTCAGGGCGGGAAAGTAAATTATCCGATGGTGAAGGTAGCCCGATACGGCAAAGGGCGTGTGGTGGTATGCTCAATGCCATTGCTGTTCACCAACTACGGCATCCTTGAGCGCGACAACTATAATCTCATCATGCGTATTGTGTCGCAGGGAGGTAAGAACCCCATCGTCAGGACACATTTAGACACCACGCACGACTTCGACGGAACCGGTTCAGGTTCAAGACCTCCGAATCAAAATAACAAATCCCTTATTGGCCACATACTTGACGACACCGCACTGAAGACTGCGTTCAACCTGACCCTGCTGGGATTCATCATCTTCTGTTTCTTCAGTGCCAAGCGTAAGCAGCGTGTGGTTCCCGTCATCAAAGCACGTACGAACGGACAGCTCGGGTTCATCAAGCAGATAGGCAGTATGCACAAACGCAATCGCGCCACCGACCATATCATTCTGTTGAAATACAGGCTGGTCTCTGACAAAGTGCAAAAGAAAACTGGCGTGGACATCACAGATTCAGAGAAAAGTGAGATGGCAGTTGAAAGAATTTCCGCCTTCACGGGGATGGATTCTCAAGAGGTTCGTCAAACCCTTCAACAGCTAAGAGCCTATTTCCGTCGGCAACAGACAGAAAAAGAAGAGATAAGAGCCCGCATCCTTCAGGACGAACGTTCTAAGAACTGGAACGAACAGATAATCGAACAGCAAGTGTCGGTCAAAAAATCTCCCACCTCCAAAGAAGTGATGATGGATCTGATAGACAAGCTGAACAAAATAGACCATCGTTTGTGAAATCAGTTTTTTTCTAGGCTCTCTAGTTATACTAGGTTAACTAGTTTTTCTAGACATAAACAAAACAAACCACATAACCGCATAAAAAAATGGAAAGACCAGACATCGGCGGGTTTGCAGAAAAAGCCCGTGAAATAAAAGAATGTATATCAAAAGTTGTTGTAGGCCAGCATTTCACCGTGGATTTGATTCTGTCCTCGATACTCGCAAACGGCCACATACTGCTTGAGGGCGTGCCCGGAGTGGCAAAGACGCTGATGGCTCGCACCATCAGCAAGCTCATCGACACGCAGTTCGGCAGGATTCAGTTCACCCCCGACCTGATGCCTAGCGATGTGCTTGGTACAACTGTGTTCAACATGAAAAGCGGTGATTTCGACTTCCACCGCGGTCCGGTGTTCGCCGACATCGTGCTTGTGGATGAGATTAACCGTGCTCCCGCCAAGACTCAGGCCGCCCTATTTGAGGTGATGCAGGAGCGTCAGGTGACAGTCGATTCCGTCACTTATCCCATGAACCCAGTGTTCACAATCATCGCCACCCAGAACCCTGTGGAGCAGGAAGGCACGTACAAGCTGCCGGAAGCCCAGCTCGACCGCTTCGTGATGAAAATCAACGTGGGCTACCCCTCTCCCCAAGAAGAGCTGGAGGTGCTGACCCGTCATCACGGCAACAGCGGTTTCACCCGTCTTGACGATCTGCATGCCGTACTGACCGTTGAAGATCTGCTTCAGATGCGCAAGCTGACCTCACAGGTGATTATCGACCCTTCGTTGATGAACTATATCGTGCAGATTGTGCAAGCCACCCGTACCAACCGTTACCTGTTCCTCGGTGCCTCTCCACGTGCATCTGTCTCATTGATGCAAACCGCCAAAGGTCTTGCCTTGCTTCAGGGCCGCGACTTCGTCACTCCCGACGACATCCAACTGCTGGCATTCCCTGTGCTTCGTCACCGTCTGATGCTCAACACGGACGCAGACCTTGAGGGCTTAACAGTTGAGAAAGTAATCAAGGAAATCATCAGTCAGATAGAAGTTCCGAAATAACCTTCCAATCCTCTTTTTATCATGTATCTGACCAGACGTTTCTTTCTGTTGCTCTCGCTGTCCATACTCGTTATCGCTTGCGGTACGATGTGGCAGAGGCTGTTCATTGCCGGATGCATCATGGCAGGTCTGCTGCTGGTGTTGACGGTGGTTGACGCCCTCCGGCTTTACAGAAGGAAAGGGAGCATTGAAGCCAGCCGGATTGTGGGCGAACGTATGTCGAACGGCGATGATAACGAAGTGAATCTTCATATCCTGTCGCATTATCCTTTCACCGTGGATGCCGAGGTAATCGACGAGATTCCCTTAATCTTTCAGATACGCGATTTCAGCCGCCAGGTACGTCTTAAGCCAGATGAGCCGGTCAGCATAATCTACAGCCTCTGCCCGAAGGAGCGCGGCGTTTATGGTTTCGGACATATCCTTGTGTTCGTCTCCACCCGCTTAGGCATCGTCCGCCGCCGGTTCACGTGCGGAAATCCACAGGATGTGAAAGTCTATCCCTCTTATCTTCAGCTAAGCAGGTATGAGCTGAGCACACTCCGCACAAACACCGACACCGGCAACAAGCGCATCCGCCGGATTGGCAACGCCACAGAATTTGCTCAAATCAAAGAGTATGTGCCCGACGACGACTACCGCAAAATCAACTGGAAAGCATCGGCACGACGTCATCAGCTGATGGTGAACGTGTATGAGGATGAGCGTGCACAGCATATCTACAACGTTATCGACACAGGACGTGTGATGCAGCAGACTTTCAGAGGCATAACACTTCTTGACCATTCCATCAATGCCTCCCTAGTCTTGTCGCATATCGCCTTGAAGAAAGACGACAACGTGGGGCTTGCCACATTCAACAACAACCCGGGCACCTTTCTAGCCTCGTCACACCATCAGATGCAGATGCCCCATATCCTCGAAGCACTCTACGGCATACATACCGACTTCCTTGAGAGCGACTTCCGGACACTCAGCAACCATATCCTGAAACACATCAGGAAACGCAGCCTAATCATCCTCTACACGAACTTCTTCAGCATCGGAGCGGTGAGACGCCAATTACCCTATCTGAAACATATAAGCCGACATCATCGCCTTCTCATCGTCTTCTTCGAGGACAACGAGCAGAACGAATACATGAAAAGCAGACCTGACTCCGTGGAGGAATACTACCGTCATGTGGTTGCAGAGAAATATGCCCACGAACGCAAGAGTATCGCGAGGTTGCTGCAGCAAAACGGCATCCTTTCGGTGCTGACCGAGCCAGAACATCTCACGGTTGATGTGCTCAACAAGTATATCGAAATCAAGATGCGGAACATGATTTGATTTTTTTTAAGAGGGAGTTAATTCTTTGAATGGGAGTTAAAATTTCATTTGGGAGTTAATTCTTGGGGAATAGGAGTTATACCCCTGCGGGATAGGAAGTTAAGATGATGCCCGCATCACTCTCTCTGTCCAACTGAAAAAAAAGCTCAAAAATCTAAAATAAATTATCCTAACTTATTTTTTCACTATTACTAAAACTAAACGATATGAGGACTAAACTAATAACACTTTTCACACTTATATTCGGTGCATGGCTGCAGATGACAGGGTGTGAGCAGCAAAACAAAAAAAGTACAATGGACAACGGCTTCGCCAGCTTGCAAGATCAGGAAAGCACCATTGACGACAACGATACGAATTGTTCACAACAGCGAAAGAAAATCACTGCGACGATTGATATTTCGGGGTTGACCACAGACAACAGCGTGAATGTGGGGGACGGTGAACGCGACTACTACCGCTACGACAAAGCCGCCCTGGGAACTGTGATTGTGACACTCAGCGACATCCCCGAGACGCTGGACGATATCAAGAACATGGAACTTCCTGCAGGAACCGATGACATCCACGACACCCCCTATCTCTGCCCAGCCCTCTTTGTCTGTGCGCTCAATCAAGCTTTCAACGACAAAGAGGAATGTAAGGCAATGCTCAACTATATCGGCAAACGGGGTCATGACATCCACACAGGTGTGGTAGATGCCTACCCTTCCGACTGGTCGCAGCTTTTTCAGTATAAGTCGTTGCCTTCAATACTATCCTATTTTGAGGGCGCCACTAAGCAGAACGGCTGGCAGCCTTCAAAGCCACTTACGATAAAGATGCATTTGACCAAATACAGTTACACCGCCGACGATTTCGTTGTAAGACTGCAAATCAAATCATCAGCCAAGGCAAGTCCGCAGTTCATCGAGATATGGATGGAAGATACCGACAACGACGGAAAATACGACTATTACTACCCCACCAACTACCTTAACCTCGCACATAGTCTGGGAGTGTATTAGCTGTCGGATGGGGTTTGGAGATTCCGGAAAACCATCCGCTCTAAACTCTAAAACTATAAACTATAAACTATAAACTACAAACTACAAACTATAAACTAAAAACTAAAAAAATGATTAACTCAAGAATAGCACGTCTGCGCGAATGGATGCGCAAGGAAGGGCTCAATGCCTTTATAACCCCAAGCACTGACCCCCACTGTGGCGAATATGTGCCTCGCCGCTGGCAGAGCAGAGAATGGATTTCCGGCTTCACCGGGTCTGCCGGCACGTCTGTTGTGACGCTCGATAAAGCCGCTCTCTGGACTGACAACCGTTATTTCCTTCAGGCTGAGGAGCAGCTGAAAGGAAGTGAGTATCAGCTGATGAAAAGTGGATTAGAAGACACGCCTACTATCCAGGATTGGCTGAGGACCGTTCTTCACTGCAATGACAAAGTGGGAGTTGACGGTTGGTGTTACACCGTCGATGGTATTAACGAGCTTCATCAGGCACTCAATCCCTTCGGCATCCGCGTGATGCCCGTTGGCGACCCCTACGATGAGCTATGGGAGAACCGCCCCTCCATCCCCGACAATCCTGTGGAGATTCATCCGATGGAATATGCTGGCGAGACAGCACGGAGCAAGATTAGCCGGATACGCGAGGCGGTGAAAGCCAAACGTGCTGACGCAGTCGTTATCTCCATGCTCGATGAGGTGGCATGGACGCTCAACCTTCGTGGCACCGACGTGGATTACAACCCTGTGTTCGTTTCATATCTGTTCATTTCTCAGGACCGTGCCATTCTCTTTGTCAACCCGCAGAAACTGTCGGAGGAAGTGGTTCGTTACCTTGATTTCGAGGGTGTTGAAATTAAAGCCTACGAGCAGATTGTGCCGTTCATCAACAACTATCAGGGCGCATTGATGCTTCAGCCGGAGAAGACGAATGTCAATATCCAGAACGCGCTGAAGCAAGGCGTGCTGATGCACGGGGAATGTCCTGTGACGACGATGAAAATCATGAAAAACGATACGGAGATACGTGGTTATCACTCAGCGATGCTGAAAGACGGTATCGCGATGGTGAAATGGATGAAATGGGTAGTTCCGGCAGTTGAGAAAGGTGGACAGACCGAATTGTCAGTGGAAAAGAAGCTGTTGGAACTCCGTGCAGAGCAGCCGCTCTACCGTGGCGAAAGTTTCGACACCATCACCGGCTACGGTTATCATGGCGCCATCGTTCATTATGAGCCGACACCCGAAAGCAACATTCCTCTCAAAGCCAAAGGCCTGCTGCTGATTGACTCGGGAGGCCAGTATCTCGACGGTACCACCGACATCACGCGCACCATCCCGCTTGGTCCGCTCACATTTGAGGAGAAGCGCGACTACACGCTCGTGCTCCGTGGTTTCATCAATCTGGGAAGGGCAGTATTTCCCCGTGGCACCTACGGCAGCCAGCTTGATGCGCTGGCACGCGAGCCTATGTGGAAATACGGCATAAACTACCTGCACGGCACGGGTCATGGTGTGGGGTCTTACCTCAACGTGCATGAGGGACCTCATCAGTTCCGGATGAACTACATGCCCACCCCGCTTGTTCCAGGCATGACGATAACCGACGAGCCTGGCATTTACATCGCCGGCAGCCACGGCGTGCGCCATGAGAACACGATGCTCGTGGTGAATGCCAGGCTACGCAATTACGACCACCACACACCACCGCTCCCCCACGATGAAGGTTCAGGCGCTCCTGCTGAAGGCACCACGTTCGGACCGTATTATCAGTTTGAGCACCTCACACTCTGTCCAATATTCACCTCGCCGATTCTCAAAGAGCTGATGCAGCAGGAGGAAATCGAGTGGTTCAACGCCTATCAGCAGATGGTGTGCGACGCACTCACCCCACATCTCGACTCAGAGACCGCCGACTGGCTCAGTGAAATCACAAAACCAATTTAAAAATGAAGAAACCTGCGATTAAACGAGTGCAGAGGAAGAACTTGTTCTTACTATGCCGAGCGTGAGCAGGTTCGGCGAAGCCAATGAAGAATTCCTATAAGTGAATAGTGAAAAGTGTATTTAATCATTCTCAACGAAATAGTTTTTGACATGAATTTCTCAGGAATTGATTGATTTTTTTTCTACAACGAATTCATACGAATTTATACGAAGAAGTTTTTTCATATATTACAGGGATTTATTGAATTACTATTAAGTGAATCGTGAAACCTTGGAGCAGCGAGCGCAAAGCCGAACTTGTTAGAGATTTGCCGAAATTTCCGTTTAAGCCAAATGAACATTGTCAAGCTTGCTTGAACATAGTCATGGCGTAGGAAATTCACCAAAGGTAGTCGTGACAAGGTTCTACGAAGTGAAAAGTTTATTTACAAAATCAAGTTCTCAAGGGCTCCCGGTTCTCAGCCATCAACTCCAAACTAAAAATATGAAAACAAACAAGCTATGGATGCTTGCCGCCATCCTGATTTGCGGCTTGAGTTGCACTTTTACGTCTTGTTCTGAAGATGAACATACGTATCCTCCGTTTTGTCCTCCTTCTGATATGGAGTACTGGCAAACAAAGCAATGTATAAAGCCCGACTATCTGAAAGCCGGCGACAAAGTGGCGCTGATATCCCCCTCCTACTTCACCCCGATGGAGAACGTGGAGAAGACAGCCGATGTACTTCGCTCATGGGGTCTGGAGCCCGTCATCGGTCCGAACGTGGGCAAGGTTGTTGACGGACGCTATGCCGGGACGGTGGCAGAGCGCGTGAGCGACATCCGCTGGGCACTCCGCGACCCCGACATCAAAGCCATCATCTGCAATCGGGGCGGCTACGGCACCATCCAGCTCATCGGCCAAATCTCGTTAGAAGAGTTGAGGTCACACCCCAAGTGGCTTGTGGGTTTCAGCGACATATCCACGCTTCATGGTCTGCTGACAAACGCCCGTGTGATGAGCATCCACGGCACGATGAGCTCGTTTCTCGCCAAGGGCGGTACGGACGCGACCAGCACGCTGATGCGCGACCTGCTCATGGGGCAGGTGCCACGCTACGAACTGCCGGCTCACGACCAGAATATCGAGGGAAGAGCCAGCGGCCTGCTCGTAGGCGGCAACCTCTGCACGTTCACACCAAACCTCGGTACGCAGGCGGATGCGACCAAGGAGCGTAACCTTATCCTGTTTGTCGAGGAGGTGGAAGAGTCGATGCACAACATCGACCGCCAGATGCGCATACTCCAGATGAACGGGGTGCTCAACCGCTGTAACGGCATCATCCTCGGCGAGTTCACCGACTGCGGGTCGGAGTTCACCTACGAGAACGTGGAGTCGATGCTCCGCGAGATGCTCAAGGACTACAACATCCCTGTGCTCTGCGGCTTCCCTGGCGGACACGGCGACGTGAACCTCCCGCTTGTGATGGGAGCTCCTGTCACCATCGACGTACGCAGCGACGGTGCCACCCTCCAGTTCGACATCAATGGCGAGCAACGCGAAGTCCGCACAGCTGACATCACCGCCCCTGAGACCTCCGTCTCCGAGCGCATGCGTCTGGCTGGGAAAAAAGAATAAAAAACACAAGATAACCATGAACTTCCTTGAAGAGAAAATACTAAGCGACGGAACGGTCAAACAAGGGAATATCCTGAAGATTGACAACTTCCTGAATCATCAGATAGACATCGGCATCATACGCCAGATCGCCAACGAACTGAAACGGCGTTTCAGCGGAGTGGATGTGAACAAGGTGCTGACCATCGAGGCGAGCGGCATAGCCATAGCCACGATGGTAGGCAACCTGTACGATGTGCCTGTGGTGTTCGCCAAGAAGAGTGAGACCGCCAACAGCACCGACGACAAGTATGTGTCACAGGCCTACTCGTTCACCCACAAACGGATGAACAGCGTGTTTGTGTCAAGACCCTATCTGCACCCTACCGATCGCGTGCTGATTGTCGATGACTTCCTCGCCGACGGTCAGGCGGTCCATGCGCTCATTGATCTGGTCCATCAGGCAGGCGGCGAGGTGGTGGGCATTGGCATCGCCGTGGAGAAAGGTCAGCAGAAGGGAGGTCAACTGCTCCGCGAGGAAGGCTATCGGCTGGAGTCCATCGCCATCATCGAAGACATGGACTGGCAGGCGCAGACCATCCGCTTCCGCAAGGAGAAATCATCGCAACTTTGAGCTCCGTCCAAATACAGGCTGCATCTATGAAATACAAAGAAAAACAAGTTTTTTTGGATTTTCGCTCGATTTATTCTATCTTTGTAGCCAGAAATAGATGTTTTTGTGGATAAATAAAATAATCACAAATTATTTTGCAATAAAGAATTTTTTTTCATAACTTTGCAACGAAGCGACAGTAATTGATGGACGGCGGTGGCTGTCCGCGCCTGAAAAGGCAATCATGATGCTGTCTGGCTTCAGCACGGACGAACGGTCTGCACAACTCATAACACAGATAAGGTCGCCGTGTGACATTTGGTAAAAAGCGTTTACTTTAACGCTTTGTTCTATGGCGTTTTGAAATCTCGCAAATTTCCAACTACAGTCATTAACAAAGCAATGGTAGATGCTCATGAAGCGTATGTATATGACTACTGCTTCCGGATATGTAAGGGATAATTATATTCCTACATATCGCGGTGTTGTATATATACATACCTTAGCGTGGGTTTCTGCATTGCTCGTTCTTACTGTAGTGGGCTATGCGAGAGCCTCAAAACGCGGGATGAGCAATAAGGTTCCCCGCTTTTTTTATTCCCTTAAACCAACTCCTATTGACTTCTGCTCATCGATTTTGTCGGGACTTACTATGTGTTTGTCTGTCAACAAGAATCGTTCTTTTATACTTATATTCATTATTCAAAAACATAATCAATCAAAACAGAAAACTATTAACAATCAATGCCTATGAAACTTTATTTATTACTTTTGTCACTGCTCTTTCTGCTTTTGCCCACCGACATGAAAGCAGGCATCCCGACCGAGGATGACGCCATCGTGTTGAGCGACCTGACCTATCAGAGCAGTTCAAAGCTTTATTATTTTGATGTGAGCCTGCAGGGCTCCCGCATCTATTGTGCCTACAACATGGACATCTATTTTCCGGAAGGAATTGATGTGGCGAAAAACAACAACGGAAGCTTACGGGTCCAGCGCCTGACGACAGCGTCCACGCTCATCTATCCTGCCACCATCACCTACGAAGAGAACGATGAGGGTGAAGAGGTGGAGGTGAAGACCTACTCCCATAATGTGTCGTCGAACATGCCAGGCGACCATTGGCTGCGTGTCGGCTGCGCTTCGTTTCAAAATGAGGAGTTTATCAGCACTTCCGGTAAGCTCTTCCGGGTGTTTGTCACGATCGACGAGTCGTTGTGGAGCACATCGTTCTGTCCCAAGCCTATCATGAAAGTGTCGGGTATTGCGCTGACCACCAAGGCAGAAGAGGAGTATAATCCTGCCGACTTCACCTGCAGGCCTTTCTCCAACGGCATTCCTGCCGACCGTACGTTACCCGTGAACATCAGTGCCAATAGCCAGTTCGGCACGCTCATCCTCCCCTTTACCTCTGACATTCCGGAAGGTGTGAAGGCGTTCAGCTGCAATGGTGTGGAAGACGATTTCCTCACCCTCAACCCTGTGGAATCCCTGAAGTCATGCACTCCTTATATATTATATGCGGAGAAAGGGTTTTCCAGCTATGTCTCCGGCACAGTGAATATGAACGCAGACTATCCTCCTACCGACGACAACTATGTCGGCGGACTTCTTACGGGCGTGCTTACAAAAGTCGTGGTCAACACGGGCTATATCATGCAGAACCAGGGCGACGGTCCGAAATTCTATAATGCCGAGGGCAGCGCATTCAGCCTCCCGGCAGGCAGATGCTATCTGATTTCCGACGAGACAGGAACGAAAGCATTTGGATTCAAGAATGATGAAGAACCTACAGGTATCACAACGGTTGAGCCGGAAAAACAGGCTTCTTCTGATGTGATTTATAATCTCAATGGCATGAGAGTGAAATACCCTCAGAAAGGACAGATTTATATCCAGAATTATCAGAAAATCATCAAATAATATTATGGCTATATATATTGTTCAATTCACACATCAGGGTAAGCAGCACACGCTTACTCCTATAGAACGGCGAAATGGTGTCAAAGAATGGAACACTGGAGAGCATCGACGCAAGTTTATGATTGCTGAAGGGCGATATGTCTTAAATGGCAGCAAATCTCTTTCAGGAAAACAGGATTTATTGTTCTGGGGCGAATGGGAGCCTATGTCGAAAATAGAGAAAACCTATCATTTTAAAGATTATACGGTAAATCCCAAATACTTGCATTCGCCGTTCTTAAAGATAAACAAAAAAGGTATTGTTCAGCATGTGGTTTTCAAGGGAACCAGCAAGGTGGCCTCACTAGTAGGTGGCAGTAAACATGTGTGCAGCAATTACCAGAACACAGACCCGTTTGTGTTTGATGATTCATTCTTTTATAGCTGTTGTAAACAGAGTTTCAAGACAATGAGACAACTGGATCCTGGAAGCATCATTCTGTTTGGCTCCACCATCTTGAACGCCAAAAATGGCGGACCTTGTTTTGCGCTCGATACCGTTTTTGTTGTGGGTGAAAGCCGGGATTATACCGCAGGAACTTATAAAACCGACATGGCAGGTTTTATTCCACCATATTACGATCAGATTATGGGGTTTAGCTCATGGAAGAATCCAATTCAACCTTACACTTGTTATAAAGGAGCGTCTTTCAATCAGCCGGTGGAGGACATGTTCAGTTTTGTTCCATGTCAAGTGGCTGATAATGAATTGACCGGATTCCCACGGGTGATTTTGAACCAACGACAATTATGCTTTATTGTTGACAACCTGAATTCTGCTCCTAAAATCAAACCTGTTTCTTTGGCATCTAATAAATTGGCTTGGGATAAAATCTGCCAGATTGTTAAGTCGCAGAATTTTGAATTGGGAGTTAGATTCTGGTATAAATAATTGTTTTTACATAACCCAAAAGGATATTTCCTTTTTTGTGCTATACATTAATTGATAAATAAACTAAAAAAACATAAAACAATGAAAAACTTGTTTTTTTCTTTATTATTGATGCTGCCTGTTATAAGTAAGGCAGAAGTAGTTAATGGTACGACAGGTGATTGTACATGGATATTAAATACCGAAACGGGTTTGCTTACCATTTCCGGAAATGGAGCTATGGGTAATATCGGTATAAATGTTGATAATTGTGTCGTGGGTGTTGACAATAGAGATTTTGTAAAATCAGTTGTGATAGAATCTGGTGTAACAACAATTGGTGTACGTTCTTTTTATCTATGCTCGAATATGACCACTGTGACAATTCCAGAAAGTGTCCAATTTATAGAGAACCGTGCTTTTGATAATTGTCCAAATTTGAAATCTGTTGTCATTCCAAATGGTGTTCAATCGATTTTTGAATACACATTCTGGGGGTGTAGCAGCCTCACTTCCGTAACAATTCCAGAGAGTGTCACATCTATTGGAGATGGTGCTTTCCAGAATTGCTCTAGCCTCACCTCTGTAACGATTCCTGAGAGTGTCACGTCAATTGGAGCAAGAGCTTTCAATGGTTGCTCCAGCCTCACCTCTGTAACGATTCCTGAGAGTGTCACGTCAATTGGAGCCTATGCTTTCTGGAAATGCTCCAGCCTCACTTCCGTAACAATTCCTGAGGGTGTCACGTCAATTGAAACCTATGCTTTCTCTACTTGCTCCAGCCTCACTACCGTAACAATTCCAGAGAGTGTCACGTCAATTGGATCCTATGCTTTCCATGACTGCTACAGCCTAAGTAAGATTGTCATACCAAATATACAATCATGGTGTGCCATTTCATTTGTTCATGATTATTCAAATCCAATGTATTTTGGGGCATCACATCATATTTATAGCGATGAAACAACCGAAATCACAGAACTTGTTATTCCTGAGGGTGTGACTTCTATACCAAATTATGCTTTCAAAAATTGCTCCAGCCTCACTTCCGTGACAATTCCTGAGAGTGTCACGTCAATTGGAAATAATGCTTTCAATGGTTGCTCTGCTTTGGTAAATTTCACATTTAATAATCTAACACCAATTCCTCAGCTCAGTTTTCCAAATACGCCCGTGATATTAGTACCCGATGCCTCAGTGGCTGCATATCAAGCTGCCTGGCCAGACTATCAGAACAATATTATCGGAAAAAGTGACGATGTGCTGAAAACAGTGGAAGTGACTGCCAAATCCTCATCTTCCGACCTTGCCGAGAAAATCGGAGAAAACAATCTGCTCAAAGTAACCAAGCTGAAACTCTCCGGCACCATCAACAGCTACGACATGATGATTATACGCAACAAGATGATTAATTTGCGTGAGCTTGACCTGGAGGATGTGGATATCGTGGCGAACAGCTATGAGTATTACACTGGTTTTCATTCTGAGGACAGTGTGTTTGGAGGCCGTTTCTTATATAAAACAAACATAACATCTGTTGTTCTTCCAAAGAATATCAAGACTATAGGAAAATATGCTTTTTCAGAAAGCAAGCTGAATAAGATTGAATTCACAGGTGATAAATTGAGGACGATTGAAGCAGCCGCATTCCAAAGTACATTCATTGCCAATGTCGTATTGCCAGAGGGAGTTGAAACCTTGTCGTGGGCGACATTTGATCATTGCAGAAATATGAAGTCCATAACACTTCCTCAGAGCTTAATTAATTTATATGGAATTGGTAATAATTCTTGGGATAAAGGTGCAATTTTCAATGACTGTCCAAGCCTGACAGAAATCATTGTGCCGGAAAATATCATTTCGCTTCCTGGCAGGACATTTGACGGCTGTACAAGCTTGACAGATATAAAATTATCCCCCAGGACTCAGACCATAGAAGGAGGTGCTTTCAACAAATGCCAGAGCCTGACATCGTTCAAACTTCCCCCATATCTGCAGACCATCGGCGACAACGCATTCTCCGGGTGTTCCAACTTGAAAGACATCTATGCCTATATGGTGGATGTGCCGGCTATCAGCACCAACACATTCAACGACTATCAGCACCAGAATCTCTATGTGCCGGAATTCCTGTACAACTCTTATTTTTACGATACGAACTGGAGCCAGTTCCTGAGCGTGAACATTTGTGATTTGCAACCGGGCGACTACGAGGCTTTCTATGCCAACCGGGACGTGTATTTTGAGCCGGGCGTGGAGCGAATCACCGAAGACACCCCTGAGGTAGAGCTGGGAGAACACGGCGGAATCATCGTGGAAGGTGAGGAGCAACATTTCGGTGATGTCCATCAGGGTGCAGATGGCGACGGTGATTACTCCTCACTGATTGCCGACGGTGAGGACGACGGCAGCAATAACAACATGCCTATCAACAAACTGTTCGTAGATATCAAGGTGAAAGCTAACCGCTGGTATTTCTTCTGCTTCCCGTTCGACGTGACCATTGCAGACTGCGACTATCCTGGCAGGTATGTTTGGAGACACTACGACGGCGCTATCCGTGCCTTACTGGGCAGCGGCGGCTGGCAGCCGGTGGAGGGAAGCAAACTCGAGGCACGCAAGGGCTATATCTTCCAGTCGAATGCCGCCGGCACGCTGACCGTGAAGTTTGACCGTCCGACATTCGGTGGCAACCGTCCATGCGATCTGACTGTATATGCCACGGACAATGCGGCTAACGCCAGCTGGAACTTCGTGGGCAACCCCTATTCCTGCTATTATGACTTCCAGGAGGAGGACTTCACCTCGCCCATCACCGTCTGGAACGGCACGAGCTACGTGGCATACCGGCCAGGCGATGACGACTATCACCTGCAGCCCTACGAGGCGTTCTTCGTGCAGAAGCCAGAGGCTCAGGATCAGATTAACTTTGAGAAAGACCGCCGAGAGACCTATCAGCAGATTCAGAACAACGCAGCCAACAGCGTGAAAGCCCGCCAAGCCAAAGGCATCAATCCTGATCGCCTGATTCTCAACCTCACAATCGGCGGCATGGACAGCGAGGCAGCCGACCGCACACGCGTGGTATTGAACGAGAAGGCAAACCGCAGCTATGAGTTGGAGTGCGACGCAGCCAAGTTTATCAGCAACGATGCCATTGCACAGATTTATTCTGTTGAGGGAGACAATTCCATGTCCATCAACGAGCGTCCGATGGCAGGCGATATCCGCATCGGTTATGTGGCAAAAACAGCCGGCACGTTCCGCATCTCAGCACCACGCATGGACATCCCGATGATGCTGGTGGATACGAAGACCAACACGTCGTTCGACCTGTCGATTGGCGACTATGAGTTCCAAAGCGAGGCTGGCACCCACAACAGCCGGTTCCTGCTCAAGCCTTCGGGAGAGACTACGGAAATCCGTAACCTCACCAAGCAGACGGGCGTGGCTGTCGGTCTGCAGGAGGGCGGACTGAGCATCGGCGGTGCCGACGGTCAGAACGTGATGGTCTATACCACCGGCGGCGCACTCACTGCACAACATGCCGGCAACGGATTTGTGGCACTTCCGCGTGGATCATACATCGTGAGAGTGGCTAATGCCTCAGCTAAGGTCTATGTAAAATAACTCTGTGCCTATGAAACGAGTTACGATAATCTCCTTTGCGCTTCTGATGCTGTCGATGGGCAGCGTCAGAGCGCAGGATGACTTCAACCCCACCAACCCGGCGGAGCCGCAGGTGCCGGTGTTCTACTACCCGCTTACGGTGACCTGTGACCCGGCGGGTGCCGCACGGACTGCAGGCAACGGACGCTATGCGCCCGGGACGGCTGTCACCATATCCACGTCGGCGAATGCCGGCTATACGTTCAGCCACTGGCTGCTCAACGGCGAGCCTTACGACGCTGCCACGATGAGATTCTCCTTCACCACCACCGAGGGCTCGATGGATTTCACGGCTGTGTATGACTTCACCCCGAACGACCCGAGCGAGCCCACGATGAACGTGAAAAGCCGCCTCTACCTCAACTCTGAGCCGGAGGGTGTCTGCACGTTCAACCGCACGAGCGGCGCGTTTGTGGAGGCAGACCAATATGTGAACGTCAACATCACGGGTGTTGACCAGCTCTTTGAGTTCATCGGCTGGTATCAGGACGGTGAGCTGCTTACCGACATCCAGTCGTTCAACTACCTCGTGGAATACCATGACGCCACACTGACGGCTAAATTCAGGGAGCTGCCGTTCAACCCCGACAGTCCCGACGACCCGATGTCGTCGCCCGACCAGACGGACATCCAGACAGGGCTGAAAGGCGACGCGAACGAGGACAAGGTGGTGAACATATCGGATGCGGTGGCTGTGATTAACGCCTATATCCAGGGTGATTGCAGCCGAATCAACGTCTTTCTCGCCGACATGAACGACGACGGTGTAATTAACATCACTGACGCCGTGGGAATTATCAATGTGTATTTGAATGCAGAATGAAATGAAACAAAATATAATGAAAACGAATTGTGACACTCCAAGCTTGAGGAAAAAATATGTGGCTCCGATTACATTTTTCAGCTGTGTGGAAACCATGTGTGTGATGGACAGCACCTCGTTGAAAATTCCTAAAACAGATGACCCTGTGGATGATGATTATGACCCGCTTATCAAAGAACGCGATGGCGGACAAGAGCATGAGCCATCATACTTGCTTTGGTAATCAAACACTCCCTTTTCCACAGCAGCAGAGAAACACTTTATCAACAAACACCGGCAGTTTATCTGTTAACAACCAATATCCCACCATAAATGAATAGATTTTATTTATGACAAGAATAATAACTTACATGTTTTTGCTGTTGTCGGCATTTGTTTGTATGCAGGCACAGAACCAGGGGGCAGTCATGCAAGTGACCCTCTCGAACGGGACGAAGAGCAACTTTGCAGTGGCTGACCGTCCTGTCGTGACTTTGGATCAGCAATCCGTGACGGTGGCCAGTAAAAGCAATACAGCCACCTATAATCCCGGAGACGTGAAGAATTACACGTTCTCGTCAGTCAGTCCGTCTGGCACCGAATTCATCAGGTTTGCCGACGGACAGGCATATCCACTGTCGCGTGTGAAAAACATCATACCGAAAACTCAGGACCATCCGTCCGCGCTCGCTGCGATGCTGAAAAACGACCGGTCGGTTTCCTTGTTTGTGTCAGCACTGGAAGCCACGGGGATGATTGACTCCCTCAAGACCTACGAGGACACGTCGTATGCTGTCGGTGCAGACTCCGTGGGCTGGAACAATGACCAGTTGTGCATTCATGTAGCAGTGGAATTCGACAACGTAGCGTATATGGAGCACCGGTATATTAAGCATACGGTGTTTGCTGAGCCAGACACTGTGTTCGCAAAGTATGGAGTTAAGACTCTGAACGATTTGAAGACGCTGGCAGCGAAGATTTACGACCCGAAATATCCTGAGGATGCAGGTGTGACGAATCTGAAAGACCGCCGCAACTCGCTCAACAGGTTCGTGTCGTATCATCTGCTTCCGTTCCAGGGAGAGTATTACCGGCTCACGCATGTGGATGGTCCGAACAGTAAGCTCGCAGGGCTTTTCAACCGAAATTATTGGGATATCGCAGACTGGTATGAGACCATGATGCCTTACTCCATCATGAAGTTCTCGTTTCCGAATGGATCAGAAGCGGGACTATATATCAACAGGCGAGGTGTCCAGGAACATGCAGACGAATTGGGATTTAAATACCGAGGTGCAAAAATCACCCCGCCAGAGGACGTGACAGTGAGTCAGACAGCTGTCAATGGCATTTATTATTATATCGACGACATCATCAGTTATGGTGTTCAGCCCGACGGTGTGGACATCCAGACATACGTGCTGTCAGAACGGATGCGAATCGACGCCTCCACACTCTCACCCGATTTCATGACCTCAGGTGCAAGGGGACATTACACCAGGTCCAGCATCGAAGGCGGGAAATATGGTCTTGGAGGGCAGGGAACCATAGCCGCTAATAACGTGAACACCTGTCTGGGATTCAAGGCAGGTTCTGCCGCTAATTTCAAATTCACAGATGACACCCACGTACATGTACGCAATCGAACGCTCCCTTTCTGGTGCTATGGAGGCGATGAGTTGATACTAAAAGGAAAGTTTGATGTCACCATAAAACTGCCGCCACTGCCTGAAGGAAAGTATGAGCTGCGTCTTAGCACATGCGTAGGATTTGATTCACGCGGTATCATCGCCTACTTTATTGATGATGATTTCGTGGACATGGTTGACATGCGACCGGGTGGGCAAGACCCTAAAATCGGTTGGGTATCCGATGATTCTCTTGGTGATGAAGAACTGATCTCCTATTTCGACCACACCCTCCGCAACAAAGGATGGATGAAGGGACCGAGATCTTACAATTCCGGGTCGGATGACGGGATGGTGTATTATAATGATTTACGTGATAATGGGTATACACTGAGACGGATAATTGGACAGTTCCATTCCGACGGCAAGTCCGACCATTATCTGCGGCTGGTGCAGACGATGGGGGAATCTCCAAATTATGAATTGTCTCTTGACTATATCGAATTAGTACCAGAAGCGGTTTATGACAACCCGGATGAGAATGAAGACGGGTGGTAATGTATTTTCAACAACTAAAACCCAGATACAATATGAAAAGATATATCCTGACATCATTATGTCTTTTGACTTATTTGACGCTGTCGGCACAGGAACCGAAAGAGGCGCTGTTCACGGTCAATGCTCAGACGGAAGACGGCAGAGACACCACGTTTGTAGTATCCGCCATCAATGCGAACTCTTTTTCGTTTGTGGGTGGGGGCGGCAAGGTGACCAACCCTGAGAACGGCAGACAGATGACTGTTGACAACGTGGACCTTTACTCTTATGTTGATTATGAGGACCCGTGGGAGACAAACATAAAGACCATCATCAATCCAGACCTGGAATTCGCTGAGATGGGGTATTGTCTCTCAATGAAATCAAACCCGCGATTGCCTGCCAATGCGATAACCGATAATAATTCCTATACTGTTTCTACAAATGATACTGTAAACGGGATAGTTTTTAACTGTTTCCGTTGCGATTTGGGTTCTGTCTATGCTAATTATATGGGCGACAACCCTAACCCTGTTTTTTTGCTTAATTCAAATTCTAAATACTTCTATCCGTCTTTCTCGAACTTAGAATATGCCACAACCTACTATCTTTGTCCCTATGTGCGTTATTCCAATGGTGAGGTCATGTATGGAAGTGAATTGTCGTTTAAAGCCGACCTAACCATGGAATCCGCCTGCCAAAACGAAGAGGACATGGCAGAATGGTCAGCATTAAACAAGGAAAAAGGGCTGGCTTTGAACACGCATGCGCTCATGCAGGTATATAATGCCTATGCTGAAGATTATGGTGATTTGGATAAGAGCAGAACCGCCCTGTCGATTATCATGGGCGGTTATCTTGGGTCGCGCGACTGGTCTGCCCTAAAAAGCAATGCGAGGACAATGCAATGTACAGATGGAACACTCTACGTGGTCAACGATGTCAGCAAGGAGTTCATCGACGGGTTCCACAACCTGTTCTTGACTCCCTCCCAAGTGTTCAGCCCGGATTTGGACGATGTATATTTTGACGAGGCTTTCACAAATCAGACGACAACGGATGTACAGTATATAAGCTGTGAATCCAAATGGAATGTGCCTGACAATCATTATCTGATGGCTTCACCTTTACAAAACCTCAAAAATACAGAAATGACCGTGGATGTTCCATTTTACTTGCTTGCCGGCAAACCTTACAAATTAGAGATTCTGTTCGCCCCAGTGGCGGAGACAGATGCACTTGACTTGCCGTCAAAACTCCGTTTTTCCTGGTATGCGGCAAACCCTGATGGAATCGTGCCGGCAGAATCCAAACCTACAATTGTTTTTATGAATGACAGTTCAAAGGATTTCGTGATTCCTAATTCCGGTAATTGTGAGTCGCTGGTTCTGGATTACACACCCGATTATATAGCAGTGACCAATAAACTGAAAATTGAATCGCATGTGTTAAGTTCTCAGGCTTCCACCTATTCCAAGGTAATCAGAATCGCTCAAATCAAAATATCACCCAATAATTGATACCGGCTATGAAGAAATTGATTATATTCATGATAAGTCTGTCGCAGACCATGGCGGTTCTGTCGCAGAACACAGTGTATGATGCGCTTGTGAAGCAGACGTCCAAGAACAGCATTTATCTGAACGCCATCGAACAACTCGATTATAAATGTTTCCATTCTGCAGATTTTGTCAAGCAGATAGCGCTTCTCCCCTCCGACCAGGCACTGCTTACGTTTGTCGATCCTTCCACTTTCGGCGCTGAAGAAACCGAGCTGTGGGAATTCCATCTCGACAGCTCAAAAGACCCGGCTCAAGCTATCTATGCAGATGTGTATGCATGTAAGCAGAACAGCGACGGCACATTCTCAAAGACCGGGGAAAAGAAAAGGCAAGTTACAGGTGGCATCGGTAATCAAAACATCTCTAACCGGTTTTACCACATCTTCCGCAATTCCATCATCACGGAGCCATACGTGGAAGGGAAGCGGTTCTACAGAACCAGAGCCAACAGTTTTGTATGCATTGAGAAGAAAGGAAGCGGGATGACTGTGTCCGCTCCATTGCAGGCAAACCTCGGCAAGCCGGTCGCGTCCGCTTCCACGCAGACCGTAAGCAACGGTCTGGTTATCATGCTGAACACGCCTCTTCAGACCACCTATAACAATGTGGCAAAGTCGTTGGAAAAGCAGGAACAGTTCTCCGAGTTCTTCAAGGTGCTGAAAGCATCCGGAGTATTAGGCCTGACTTCAAACGACAGAACTATAGCTGCTGATGCCCTTTATGGTAATCTTGTGATTAAGTCGGGCAGTGGTTCGATTCAGAAATGCTATCCACTGCTCAATTCCTACCACTACACGCTATATGTCCCAACCAATGCGGCTATGCAGGAAGCTTATTCGGCAGGACTGCCCACGGTGGAGGAACTGGCTGCCGCAGAAGGGGATGCTGAAAAAACAGAAACCATCACCGGCATTCTGCGTGATTTTGTGCTCTATCATATTCAGGAAAAAGCCTTGTTTGTTGACAAGGGTGCGGAATCAGGAGAGTATTCCTCGCTTGTGGCAAAACATTTCCGGAGGAGATTGGTCTCATTTAGCAGTACTTACGGCAAGCCTTATAAGATGAAGGTGGATGTGGATGAGAGCAGTCTGACTATTACGGATGCTCAGAATAATAAAATCCATGTGGTGACCCAAACCGGGCTATACAACATTATGGCCAACGAATATTGGATTAGTAGATACAACACAAACATTGATGATGAGTCGTTTGTGGTGATTCATGCCATCGACAAACCGCTTCTTTTCTCTGCACGTCAGTTTAGTGAAGACCGTACAGAAGGTTTGAAAGGCGATGTGAATGATGACGGCAAGGTGGATATCTCCGATGTCGTGGCAGTGATCAATCAGATGGCAGGCCAAGCCTTCTGGAAATATGCCGATGTGAACGGGGACAACCAAGTGGACATCTCCGACATCGTGGCTATCATCAACATCATGGCTAGTGGCAATTAATCACATCATTCATCAATAAACAGTAAGACAGGAGGAAACGCTTGGTTTTCCTCCTGTCGTTTGTTTTTTAGGATGAAGACGCACTACAGTGCGTCTCTACTGCTGATGATTGTTTGCGGTAAATTATTTTTTCATCTATTCTTTCATCAGATTATCGGCAGTGATTTCTTTTTGAATCTCTCCCCAATAGGCATTATGTTCGAGTCCGTAGGTGGTAATCATCGTCAGATGCATTGCTTTTCGGGTGTTGGTTTCTTCTGCGAACAACGCTCTACGACGGTGTAGTTTTTCCATCTCCTCCTTATCCAACCTATATTCCTGGGTTGAGAATTTCATCTCACATAAATTTATCACCTGATCGGCACGGTCGATAATCAGGTCAATCTGCGCACCATGTCTGTCGGTGTGATACGCTCTCGACCTCCATGAATACACATTTGATGCGATTCCCCCAATACCCAAAGCACGCTTGATTTGAGGTACATGTGCCAGACACACGCGCTCGAAAGCCAATCCGCACCAGGCATTATAAAGTGGTTTTCCTATGTTGTGAGTCCAGAAAGCAGGGTCGTTCTCTTTATGTTTCGTCAGAAATTTGAAATAAAAGATGGAGAAGTGGTCTGTCAATTGGAAAATGGTGCTACGCACTTTCTTTCCAAACCCCTTATATGAACGGATAAAACCGCTGTATTCAAGGTCCTGGAGTATTTGAGTCAGCTTGCCGTTGTCTGAGATATGCCGGCTTGACACAATCAAATCCTCACGTGTCATACCATTGGATTTTGCACCAAGAGTAGCGACGACTTCTATATATGCGTCAGGATGTCTGAACAAGGAAGCATATAACTCGTTGAACTCGTTTCTTAAGCTTCCATTTTCCGAAAAAAACAGTTCATCGATGTTTTGATCAAGACTCAGTCCTTTTTGGAGCTGTGACCAATAATAAGGAATCCCGCCCATAATCATATAGCCTACCAATAGCTGATACCTTGAAAAATCGAGCCTGTTGACTTCTGTATATAACTCACACTCATGTAAAGTGAAGGGTAACAAATGAATACGACGTGTCACTCTATTATGCAGTCCACCATGATTCTTGAAGATGTTGTTCACAATCCAGGAAGTGGCAGACCCACAGACAATAAGCAGCACATCCTTACGTGCAGAAGCCCATCCATTCCAGAAATGCTCGAGAGCCATGACAAACTTGGAACGGGGCGTATCCATCCAGGGCATCTCATCGATAAAAACCACCTTCTTCCTGTTTTTCGATACCTTGATAAGCTCTTTCAAAAGTCGGAATGCATCAAGCCAGCTCTGTGGAACTTTTTTCACATCAAGTCCAGCCTCTCTGATATCATCCACCCATGCCGCCAGTTGGTCTTTCATAGTGGCATTAGCCAATCCCGAATGTTGAAACACAAACAAATTATTAAAAGTCTCTCGTATGAGATATGTTTTTCCCACTCGTCTGCGTCCATAAACTGCGACAAATTCAGAGTTGTCAGAGTTGAAAGCCTCTAATAATTTCGTTTTCTCTGTTTCCCTGCCAATCATAATAAATCAGTTTAGAAATTCAAGTACAAAGATACAAAAAAATAATTATAATCTGCGGTAAGTGGTAAAAAAAACGAGTTACCGCAGATTATAATGGTAATTTTGGTGTTTTTTTGCACATTTTATTGATTATAATCTGCGGTAAGTGGTAAAAAAATAGAGTTACCGCAGATTATAGCCTTTATCAATTAAAGGTTTTGAGACAGGAGGAAACGCTTGGTTTTCCTCCTGTCGTTTGTTTTTTAGGATGAAGACGCACTACAGTGCGTCTCTACTGCTAAGTGGTTAGGGTCATGTCGCATTCAATGCGATGTCAAGAGCGAAGAGCATATAAAGGGGAAAAAAGATGCGGTGACCATTTATATTGTAAGACCTAAGAGAAGTAATGAAAATCTGTTTGGGATACATATTAAAACATTAAAAGCAATAGAAAAATGGAGAAAATCACGTTTTTGGAACGAATAAGAGAAGTTCAGATAAAATCGGAACGAAAAGTAAATAAAATGGAATTGACTCTTTCATTGCAAAACTATCGTCCACGAGCAGAAGGCTTGTTAACTCCTATTTTAAATTCCGAACCACTTGCATAAATCTTACATATTTAAATCTTTAAATTAACTCAGCTCCCGTTTTTACTCCCAAAAACTTAAATTATAATAGCATTGATTTTGATATGACAAAGGGAATTACTAACTTTGCAGAAAATTTGTTTAAGTAGTAACTTCGCAAGTATATGAATGTAAGTTGAAAATAGGGGCGAGGGACTTGATTCATTCGCTTTTTTCATTGAATTTTCATTGACAAAACTATCATCCACGAGCCGCAGGCTCGTTAACTCACATTTTAAATTCCAAACCACTTGCATAAATCTTACATCTTACATAATTAAATCTTTAAATTAACTCAGCTTCCTTTTTTACTTCCGATACTTGAATTAAT